>Ga0183098_10391_pt1 | contig 97520 bp, 97 predicted proteins | sample BioMet9_FD_128884 | JGI IMG/M metagenome (GOLD analysis project Ga0183098, IMG submission 128884) | Microbial communities from bioreactor (seeded with sewage sludge) at Lawrence Berkeley National Lab, California, USA - Biofuel... | ecosystem: Engineered > Bioreactor > Anaerobic > Unclassified ...
TGAAAAAAGAAAATAACCCCTTGCTACGGGTTTACAAGTTTAGGTTTAGCTTATATGTATATAAGAGTGAATAGACTTAAACCTTAAACTCATTATGAACAGATTGAGATATTTCTTTTTTGACTGGTTAATCTAATACGACCAATCAAAAAAAAGAAAGTGAGTTTAAGGTTTACCTTTTATGTATATAAGAATATTAAACCTAAACTCTAAACTTGAAATAGAGAGCATAGGAACTCTTGCAGAAATAACAGAATATAGTTCCATGTATGGTATGTTTAAACACTTCTGCAAATACAATCAACTGGCAATCAATAAATAAAGGACAAACACTTATAAAAGTTTGCTTATTCGATTAAAGCAGTTTGATGAACGATATAGTTCCGCCTCACTTTTGCATGCAGAAATGGTTGAATATATTTAGGTGGAAAGTGTGGTGACATATTCACCGAGTAGAAATTGGACCATTGGTTGCACCACCGGTTGCACTACCGGTTGCACTACCGGTTGCATGCTCATCTTTAGAGAACAAAGTTTACAAACAACCATATTACATTCTGTGAAACATTTCATCACTAGTAACACAGCCTTCGATACTCTTTTTTTACTGGAACCTAACAGGATGTTCTACTAGATAACGTATGTGTGAGGATTTTATTAGTTATTTATGTCTCTAAATCAACAAAAATAACTACCTTTGCAATAAGCAGTTAGAGAAAGATTATCACTAGTGTCCACTAAAATAAATTAAGAGTTAATTGACCATCTTCAGTATCACATACAGGCTCATTAGCAAAGAGTTCTTTGATCGGATTCTTGTCAAACAGGGAAGCGCTCAAAATTCGCAACACTTCGTATGTCGTCCTATGCGATTTAAGGTCATGCTCTATAATAGCTACCATGCAATAAGCTGTGATAGCGGTAAATATCTGGATTCTTACAGCACTTTCAGTTGTCCCCCAGAAGGACTTAATCTTAAGATGTTGCTTAATCCATTTAAAAAAGAGTTCCACTCGCCAACGATATTTATACAAGAGGGCAACTTGCAGAGCAGGTATTTCCAAGTTGTTGGTCAGGTAGACAAAAGTTCGGTTCAAATCAGCTGCATAGTAGACAACTCTGCGAAGTTTTTCCGGATACTTCTTGGCAGTGTTGTAACCTGTCAGTTCTATAAGTTGATCAGAGAGTATGCCATTTTTATTATGGTTGACATCAAGTTCTTCAAGGATTTCATATTGGAGATTCCCTCTTTGCCGTATAACAAAAAACGATTCAATCTCTGTAATATGAAAGAGTCTCTTCAAATCAAAATATCCACGGTCAAAAATGTAATAAGCCCCTGGCTGATAAGGAATAGAGTTCATTGCATTCTGATCATGAAGCTTTGCTTGAGTAACATGTATGTACGTGGGTATGTCTGTTTCAACATCGTAAAGCGTATGCATTTTGATACCAGCCTTAGTGTGTCTGAACTTTGCCCACCAGAAGACACGCAAACAAAGGTCGATGGTGGTCGAGTCAAAGGCATATACCTGTCCGTCTATCTCAAAATCTTTGTTGATTCGTTTCTTTCTTGCAATATCAATCATCCGATAAGCAAACTCCTCAAAGATTTTGGGTTCTCGTCGTTCGTTGACTTTTGCAAGATTACTTCTCGTTACATGCTTGCCAAAGCCAAGATGATACGCTTTGCTTCCATGAGCTGCGAGAGTTGTCACAAGATCACGAAGACTGTCACGGTTACTCAACTGCCCGAACATCATTACGAGGAGTTGATTCCAGCACGTAAAGTGCTTCACATATTTGTTACCTTCGTATTTCATGACAATTGCATCAAAAACTCTTTGAGGCAGGAACTCTACAAGTTGAGAGAATATATATTTTCCGGTGTTCATCGAATGAGTGGTTTGCTTATTGGTTGCAAATGTAATCCATTCAAATCGTCACGCAGGAATATGAACTCTAATGCATTGTTATTTAATAACTTACGGGGGAATCCGCTAATCTTTAGTGGACACTAGTGAAAGATTATAATTAGTCTTAGATACTTCGACTAGAATGTATTCTAATACTTTCTGCGGCACATGAATATTAGTAGTAATTCTGATTAACTATGACATATTCAGTGTAAAGAACAGTTAAATACGTTAAACTTCAAAGGACATGTTGAAAATGACCGATTTTTGCACTTGTTTACAACACGCTGATACACAGCGACTTACAGAGGTTGATTTTTTGGCCCAATTTTCGTTCCTCTTACTTGTAACTGCCTGATAATCAGATATTCTTCACTTTCTGAATCGGAAAGTGAAGTAGGTTTTTTAGGAGAGAAAAAGATACTAAGAAGATACTAATATAACTACTAACATACTGATAATCAATACCGCTTGATTTTCGGTATGTTTCTTATTTTATCTTAACAGATTTGGTGTTTTACCTTTTTGCACGTAATTTTGTCACCAGTTTGTCACCAGCACGTGTAATCGGTGACAATAATCGAGGTTATTTGTCACCGGTGACAAACCTCGCAAAATTTAGTCATTAACAATTTAAAGTTTGCATCCTATGAGCAGTGACAAGAACGTACAAAAAAAAGAACCGGTGAAAATCCGTGAGAAGAAGTTGGCCAATGGAAATGTCCACCTCTTCCTTGATATCTACTATAATGGTAAGCGTACAAGAGAATTTCTAAAGCTTTACCTTATCCCAGAAAAGACACCTGCCGACAAAGAGCAGAACCGTCAGACTTATAATTTGGCTGTTTCAATTCGTTCAAAGAGACAATTGGAACTATCAAGAACTGAATATGATCTGCCAAAGCCCTATGCCGACGAAACACCTTTGCTCTCATTCTACCGTAGCATGTGCGAGGAAAGACACAAAACCCCTGATACCGATGGGAATTGGGGAAACTGGCATAGTTGTCTGAAATATCTCGAGATTTATGCCGACGAAACTACTACATTCAAAGACATAGACAAGGAATGGATTCTTGGCTTCAAGGACTTTTTGAATACAGTTGAAAAGGATTCTCATAAAGTCACCCACAAAAAGGATAAGAGCGTCTTTCAAGGACTGTCTCAAAATTCCAAGCTATCTTATTTCAATAAGCTAAGATGTTGCATCAACAAGGCTTTTGAGGATGGAATCATCCAGCATAATCCTATGCGTGGCATTGAAGGCTTTAAGCAAGAAGAAGTTGAACGGGTTTATCTTACACTTGAAGAGATCAAGATTTTGACCGCTACCCCATGCATGTATCCTTGGCTAAAGAAGGCATTTCTGTTCTCATGCCTTACAGGACTACGTAAGAGCGATATTGAAAAGCTGTTGTGGTCAGAGGTTCAAGACTTTGATGGATTTACACGTATTGTATTCCGTCAGAAAAAGACAAAAGCTCAGGAATATCTTGACATCAATGAACAAGCCGCTCAATATATGGGAGAAAGAGGTAAACCTACCGATAGAGTTTTCAGCTCGTTCAAATATAGCGCATGGACACTTCTTGAACTAAAGAAATGGGCTTTCAAGGCTGGTATCACGAAGAATATCACTTTTCACACAGGTCGCCACTCTTTTGCTACAATGATGTTGTCACTCGGTGCTGACATCTACACTGTATCAAAACTTCTTGGTCATAAGGAACTGGCCACTACTCAAATCTATGCGAAGGTTTTAGATAAGAGAAAACAAGATGCGGTATCACTCATTCCAAACTTAGGAGAAGAATAGTATGATACAGCACCGTGGACAAGTTGCTATATGTATAGCACGCATGAACAGAAGTTCAAAACAATTGAGATATTATGGTAATATGCAGAAGGACTTGGTGCCTTCTGCTATTACAGAGCTTATGCCTGATATGACCAAATGGGCCAACGAAGTTTATGAATACTGGCTTTCTCATTCAGAATCTATATTAGGGAATGAAATTGAGAAGCTCGACGACTTAGATTTCCTCCAAACCTACATGGAGAAATCTTCTCACGCACTGACTCCAAAACTGCAAGTTCAGACCTTTGAGTACATTTCCGTTGTGTCAAATTTGAAAGAAGAGGCTGCTAAACTATTAAAAGAAGCTATTGGTGGAGACTTGAATCTTACAATAAGTCTCAATGAATTAGGTGCTAAAGATGAAATGGTTGAAGCTCAGAACGCAGGATTCCTAGATTACAGATTTCAACCAACCAAAGGTATGTCTATTGTCCAGATAAAGACATTAGCCTATGCATTAGGCAATCGAATAAATGTACCACTCAGACGTCGATGGGTTCTTTTTAGTGAACAATGGAATAACTCCGCAATCGGCAGAGCACAGATTCCAAATCCAAAATCAGAATCCATACAGGCTATTCTGAAATTCTACAAAGACGTTGATTTCACAGATCTATTCTGCCCAAACGATAATGCAAGATTCCAGACCTCATTTAGTGCAAGAAGAATAAAAACGATGTTTTCTTCTTTGATAAATTTGGGATATATAGATCCAGAAACAACAGAAGAACAGATGTTGGCAATATATGGTAAAGGTGAACTAGAGAAACCCATTAACTGGTTAAAGGAACTTCGACTATTGGCCTACTTTATAGATACAGCCATGGCTCCTACAAATAAAGACTTCTGGACAGCTACAGCCTGTTGTTTTACCGTAAATGGTAAAGAGCCAAACCGAGGCTGCCTTAAAACTGCACTTGTAACCGTGAGAGCAAAAGGAATATATGATACCTATGCCCCAGATATATTGAGTGTTGCACAACAATACAATCGTCCAATAAGAAAAAAACAAGTCAGCCAAAATGGCATGACATCTTAATTTATAATCATTTACAACATGAGGAAAAATCATTTCTCTGTCTCTCTTTTTACAGAGAGAGATGAAAAACCGTCTCAATCATAAGACGGAACCCTATTGTGGTAAGAAAGAGTTGAACAAACTTTGCCACAAGGCAAGGGCAACTTACAAAGACCAAGTGGTAAACCAGAAGAAGAACTACGACAGGTTTGCCAAAGATTTCATTAACGTCCACTTCCATCATGACGCGGACGATGCTCACAGTAAGAATCTTCATAATCTCAATATTGGGATGATTGAAGATTTACTGCTTAATAACAGAGCATTGGCAGAGTATTCATTCAATCAGCAAGAGTTCACAGACAACAGCATTGAACAGATGATTGATATGATGAACGGCATGATGCCTATGCCTCCATCTCTCCTACAGACTGATCGCTATCTTGAAAATGGGTTTAATCTTGACCTGCCAGCCGCTATCCCTCCAGTTCTTAACTTCGAGTGCCTATTTGACAACTACAAGTTAGAACTTATTACTCGAATTGCCAATGAGGTTCATGTCTTCACGGATGAAGTCAAAACCCATGATATGAAAGAGCTGTTCAATTGCATTCCTCGAAAGCCACAGCCATTAATGGCTAGAGACATCGTGCTTTTGGCGTTGTTCTTCCAATCGCTCCATTATTGCAAGCACATAACAGCGAAATGGCAAAAGGTCATTGCCGAGCATAAACTTATTGTTAGTCATAAGACAAAGAAGCCATTGAAACAAGGTAATCTATCTACTGCAATCTATGACTGTCGTTATAGAGAGTTGGAATCTGTTGAAACCAAGATTATGGCATTGGTAGAACAAATACCAAAAAACAGAAGAAACATTAGATTATAGAACATGTATTAAAGAATGACCTGAGAATACACCTGAGAACAGACCTCAGAAGGACTTTTCGATGGTGATTCAAATGCAAGCTCTCTGTAATTTTGCCTCCCGTTAGCGGATAACACCGCCGACGAGAGGCATTTTTTATTGCCGTAAAACATTTAAAAAAACAGCATATGAACAAAGACATTAAATCAGGCAAAAGCCACAACGGATCGACATTGATGAATGAAGCTATCGATGAGTTGACAGCAAGAATGGAGAGAGTTGAATCAACCTTGTTCGAGGTTACAGCAATTCTCACTGAGTATGGATCGATTAGAAAACTATTCAGAAAGATGGATAGCTTGGAGCGCAGACTTGGACAGGGGAAAAAAGTTATGACTATGAAAGAAGTGTCAGAATTCACAGGTTTCTCCATGGCACAATTATATGTACTAACCCGCACAAGAGCAATTCCCCACAGCAAACCAAACGGCAAGACTATCTTCTTCGACAAAAGCGAACTTAACGAATGGCTGCTAAAAAACAAGATTGAGACTGTTATTGAGTTTATTGACGAAAAATGTTATTCAAAGAATGAAGGATTTTGATTTTTTCAACACGATTGAGCGTTTAGAAGAGCTAAAGGATATAGTCACTAAACTCGAGGATTTAGAACAACTCTATCAAAAGGTTCACTCTATGGAGCTTTTCTTCAATCGATTCAAGAAGCATGGGGAACTTATTATGCATCTTCAAAAGATTGAAAAGTCAACCTATATGCTCAAAGAATTCTTTCACATGGATGAAGCCGCTGAATATCTTGGTATAACGAAGGCACATCTTTATAAATTGACGGCCAGTAATCGGATAGCTTGTTATAAGCCAGGCGGTAAACAAATTTACATTCATCGTGATGACTTAAATAGATGGATCAAATCTAATCGTATTATTTCAGATGAAGAAATGCGAAAGAAAGAGATTGAGTATGAGATATTCAAAGGAGAGTTATCAGATTCAAAACGAAGAAAGGGAGTAAATCACTAAAGAATGGATGCATTTAATTCATATATATCAGGTTCCATGGACTTGTCTGTTTTCCGAAAGATGCTGAAATTCATTCAGCTAAGGATAACAGATAAATATGAGATACCTCCGGATATTATTAAAATCAAGGATACCACTATTGCGACTTTAGGAAACATTAGTGCTTCGGTCGGAAAGCCCAAATGTAAGAAGACCTTCAATGTATCAGCTATTGTGGCATCTGCACTTAGTGGTCAGGAAGTACTTTATTACAAAGCCTATCTACCAGAAGGGAAAGAGAAGATTCTATACGTTGATACCGAACAGAGTAAATGCCATTGTCATAAAGTAATGGCTCGTATTCTGAAACTCGCAGGACTATCTCTTAATGAAGAACCGAAAAATTTGAAGTTCCTGATGTTGAGAGAATATACACCTGACCAACGAAGACAGATTATCTCTTGCGCCATTGAAGAAGACCGACATATTGGATTGGTTATTATAGATGGTATTCGTGATTTGCTTCGTGATATCAACAGTCCTGGAGAATCACAAGATGTTATGGGAGATTTGATGCGATGGACCAGTCACTACAATATCCATGTTCATACAGTGCTCCACCTCAATAAAGGTGACGATAATACTCGTGGACATATCGGTACTGAGCTGAATAATAAGGCTGAAACAGTTTTACAAATCACCAAGTGTGCAAATGACAGTAATATTAGTGAGGTAAAAGCCATGCACATACGAGATAAGGAATTTGAACCATTTGGCTTTCGTATAAATAATGATGCATTGCCTGAGATTGCAAAAGACTATTCCATCAACGCAGAACGAAGAATGACGCTCGATAGCATTCCAGAGGAACTGCATCGTCAAGTTCTTGAAGAGGTATTCTCGGATGGTGACATTGTCAAGTACGACGTATTGGTAGATATGTTGCAAAAATCATACGCCAAGGTCAACTACAAGCGTGGCAAAAGCAAAATCAATGAACTGATGAAGTACCTGTCGGGACGGAACATCATTGAGAAAACGGCAGCAGGCTACCATTACAACCCGGATTTTGAGACATCGCAAGAAGAGTAATAACGACTTTACTTTAGTTTGCGTGTATATATTATTAAAGTAAATTGAATCAAAACAAAAAGAATAGCATATGAACATCGTTCAAGCAAAAAAGATACGTCTGGAGGACTTTCTGGAGAAGTTAGGCTACAATCCAGTCAAGAAAGAGAAAGAGGGAAAAAGTGTGTGGTACTACTCACCCTTCCGCAAAGAAAGTACACCATCGTTCAACATCAATGTGAGCAAAAATGTGTGGTATGACCACGGCATCGGCAAAGGCGGTAACATCATCGACCTTGCCATGGAACTCTATCAGTCAAATGACATCCATTACTTGCTCAAAAAGATTGAGAAACTGGCTCCACCCATTCCGTCTCAACGCTACCAAGTGGAATCGTACCGTTCAGATACGCAACCCACCTTCAATTGCGTGGAAGTATTTCCGCTGACCACTCCACAGTTGCTATCATACCTTTCTTCACGGGGTATTGATTACAAGATAGCCATGAAACAGTGCAAGGAAATTCATTACCGCTACAACATGAACCAGTACTACGCGGTCGCCTTTGAGAATATCCATGGCGGTTATGAGATACGCAACCCTTACTTCAAAGGATGTATTTCGCCCAAATCCATATCCATTATAATGGCAAATGAGGAACGAGCCAGTGACAACTGCTGTGTATTTGAGGGATTAATGGATTATCTTTCGTATCTCACGTTGAAAAAACAGATTACGGATTTTACCGTGAATGAGAAAGATACAGACTACATCATCCTTAACTCTGTCTCGCAGATTAACAAGGCTTTGCCAGAATTAGAAAAGTATAAGCAGATCAACTGCTATCTCGATAACGACAAGTCCGGCATTGCGACTACAGAGATTATCGTCAACAGCTTTGCAGACCGTCAGGTTTACAATGTATCACTCAGATATAAGCGTTACAATGACCTAAATGATTTTCTTATGCGAAAGCGTAAGAATTAAATACATCCAATTCAGCAAGAAGGCTCTTTCCACTCAGGAAGGGCCTTTTTCAGTTAGATTGAGTTCTGTTTCTGAGTTCAGTTTGGCGAAATAATTGAAATACCGTTAAAATCAAGGGGTTAAGAGAAGCCTTATTTCTTCTGAGGATAAAACTGCTGTTCCTTTGCAGTCGAAATTCAAAATCACAATCACAAAACAGACGAAATATGAGTCCATTTTTAATATTCGCTTTCATACTGACAGTACTCTACATCATCTACTATGCAGTCATCATTACGCAGGATGTGTATAAGAAGAAAGACCAGACGAATACCGAAGAGGTAGAATCCTTTGACGTATCACAGATGAACGATGAAGACAAGCCCATCGAGGTTTCAGAGGATGAGAAAGGTTTCACTCTTAAAACATCGACAGGTGAATTGATCAAAGCCGAAGAGACTCTTCCGCAGGAATCAGTTCCATTAAACCCCTTGGGAACGGCTCAACCGAATAACGTACCCATAATACCCATAAACGTACCCAACGAGAACTCAAATAACCCTGACGAGGTAACGTATGAAGAGAATAACGTCAGGATGACTTTCATCAGTGATGAAAACGAAATCAGTCCGGAGTATTCCCTTCAACTCGACAAGAATGAATTCAAACAGGCATTGCTGACGAAAGGCAAAGTACATAATCTTATCAAGAAAATTGAAGTGAAGCGCGATGAGATATAAGAACAGCTTGCGTTTGCTCACCCTTGGATTTGTGGCAGCCTGTACGCAGAGAAGCTTTGCGAAATGTGGCAATGTCGATTATAGCTGGGGTGCTGATGCTCTTGCAGATGCCCATAATTACATAGTGACCCTAATGCTCTATGTACTCTATTTAATCTACGCAATAGCTTCAATCATAGTGATTTACTCCAGCCTGCAAATCTATATCAAGATGAATACAGGTGAAGAAGGCGTAACCAAGGACATTATGACGGTCATCGGTGCCTGCCTCTTTATGATAGGCACATCCATCGTATTCCCCGCATTTTTCGGTTATCGCATCTGATAAGAAAACGAAAAGAAACTCAACTGGCCAGACGAGTATATATAGAAACCAAAAACACAAGAATGATTCAGAAAATCAAAAACAAAATGAAGAGCTTCGGCAAAGCCGTATGCTCATCTTCGAGACTTAAAACAATGGCCTTAATGTTGGCAATCGGTTCAACTGCCGCTTTCGCACAGAATGCCGCAGGTGACTATACCGCTGGTACAACGGCACTGGCAGAGGTGACAACCCAGATTGCCAAATACATCCCGTTCGTGGTAAAACTGGTGTATGCAATTGCCGGTATCGTGGCAGTAGTCGGAGCCATCAGCGTCTATATTGCTATGAATAATGAGGAGCAGGACGTGAAAAAGAAAATCATGATGGTTGTAGGAGCCTGCATCTTCCTTGTTGCTGCTGCTCAGGCACTTCCATTGTTCTTTGGCGTAGGTGCGTAAACGATAAACAGGGATGGCTGAAGAACAACAGTATCAAGAGTTTCCGATTTTCAAGGGCTTGCAAAAGCCTTTGGAATTTATGGGAATGCAGGGTCGCTACATCTATTGGGCGGCAGGTGCAATTGGTGGTGCGATTGTAGGCTTCATCCTTGCCTATTGTCTTGTCGGATTCGTAGCCGGTCTTGGAGCACTGGTAATCTCACTGGGTATCGGTGCCGCCTTCATCTTTATGAAACAACGTAAAGGCCTACACTCGAAAAAAGAAGACAAAGGCGTGTTTATCTATGCACGTTCCAAAAAAGTTTAGAAACAAAAAAACAACACAATGCAAAAATGACACTGGACGTAACTACTCATCTGAATGTCTAACCTCGGGCAGGTTCTATCTCGGACAGTCGGTTAAATCCGGCTGAAAGCCGAGCGTGAACCTGCCTTTTACTTTTAATTGATATGACACTATTTGTAAAACTCATGATGATTCTGCCACTGGTAACATCCTGTGGTGGAAATAAAAGCAAAGAAGAGAAAATCTCAGCACAGGAAATGGCCAATGTCACCCGTGCCCATTGGGAAAAGGCAAGGAAACCATTCATCATCACGATGGATGATGCAGCCCAACCCTCAAATATCGGTGTAACCGTCCTGCTGGATGATGCCACAGAAGACGAGATTCAAGCCTTTGACAATGTCCGCTTTAGCAAGCGTAAGGACACATTTGTTTCAGACAACCGATCATCAGTGACATCCGATTCTACGGCAAAGGTCTTCGCCTGCTATCCGTATCGAAAGAACTTGAAGGCTGGTGAAGCGATTGTCTTGAATGCCCCTTTTACAGATAACCTGTATGGCAAAGAGTTATCCCGATCATTCGGAAGCTCAACGAATGTAAGACTGAAAATGAAGAGTGCCATGGCAATGCTCCGTGTTATCTGTGAAAGCAGTGATGTGCGTGACAGACTTGACGAGTTGAAAATTACAGGTGAAGAAATCTACACTTCCGGGCTGTATAATCCCTATAATGGGGATTGGCAAAGCAAGGAAATCGGATTAAGCCTGAAAGCAACCACCGCTGATTGCCTCCTGAATAACGGACGTAATCACGACATCTATCTGATACCGACTGAGAAAGCCGGAAAGATGACTGTTTTCGCTAAGGTCAATAGCAGAAACTATGCAGTAAGCACAACGCTGCCTTATCTGAAAGCCGGTTCGATGATTCAGCTCAATGTACGCAAGAACAAAGACGGATTGTCAATTGTGAGCAGTTGGGTGGAAAACGAAAGAGCCAATGCCTATGAAGCAGTTCATAAGGTGGACACGGTAAAGGTCGGCAACTATCTACAGAAAAATGGCTATATCCAAGCAGAAAGAGACACCAACTCCATTGCCTGTGTTCTCCAAACCGACGGCAAGCACGGAAAGGCAATAGCCTTGGATGACTGCAAAGGCAAGTTCTGTTTCAGCAGTAATGGCATTACCTCTCACAAGCTTTTCCCGACAGTGGACGGAAAGCGGAAAGAAGGAATTGTCAATCCCAAACAGACTGACGGCATCAGTAATGAGAACATCATCATCTACAAACCCAAGATGCCATTCCCCGAAACTTGTGCTTTGGGTTATGCCAATGGCGAAAGTCTGACAGCAAGACTGATGGATTTGCAGGAAAAGACAAAGCCCTCTCTGAGTCTGATAACAAAGACGGATATGCTGACGGAGATACGCAAGCATCCCGGAAGCTACGTACCATCCCTGTCAGAAATGGTCAAACTGTATTACCAGCAGCATCCTATGGACGGCAAGGTAAAATTGCCCAAAGAATACGATGTGCTCTTTGGTGAGTATCTCACCAGTAGCGAACAGACCGATAAAACTTTCTACATGATTGATTTCGCCAACGGAATCATTACAGGCGGCTTATCGAAACAGTATTCCAGCCAACAGCTGAGACTATTCTATTTATTCTAAAAACAAAAAAACAAGAACGAAAATGAAACATTTAGTAATTACACAGGCTGAGAAACTTCCTTTCGGTATTGAAAGCAAGATTGCTGTCATGCCTCAATCATTCGCCATTCAGACTATCATTGATCCTAAAGGGCGTATTACGATTATCTTCCTCGAAGACAATTGTGAGAAAGACGAGATTCATAACATAGTCCTGTCACCACCGGAAGGATACATACCGTTTTTTGAGAAGCTGACTAACGAGCAATTGGAGTATTTCGGAATCTTTCTGAATATAAGCATAGCATTCGACCTTTCCTACTTCGCCGCTAATGACAAGTATTACTTTGCAGATGAATACGAATGCGTCGCAAACCAGCCCGGTGTCTTTGATGTCAATGTAAAAGCGGAAGAATGGTACAAAGACCTCATGTTTGAGGTTATCGCTGCCACAGAGTTGCCATCTAAAAAGGAAAACAAGCCTACCGAATCAGAACAAACAAACACTTCAAAATAACATGAAACAGTACTTAGTAACGATTGCCATTCCCGGCAAGACCAAGGCTCATGTAGCCATCATTCCAAGCACATTCCGCTTGATTGTCCACTCACCACAGGAATCAGACAAGATGTGTGTGAGCATCAATGACCGCACAGGTCAGCTCATCTATATCACCCTTTATCCACGAAGCGAGGAACTGAAAGCATCCATGCGCAGCCTCTCTGCCGAGAACCGCAAATACTTGGATGAAGACATGCGTGACAGCATCCTTTCTGAAATCAGCCGTTTCTTCACCACAGGAAAGGACTATAACAACAGCTATAATCCGGTACGCAACCTCGACTTGGATATGTGGAGAGACCACTGGGAAGAATGTCTTGATAACTGGATTGAGGAATTGGAGTAGTTATGCTCCATTCCTTAGTCCACATGCAAAAACACAACTACTAACCCCTAATTGATGACTCTATACGTAATACTCATATTCTTTGCAATCCTTGTAGGAATGGCAATCTCCGTATCCGTCTTTGGAACAGGCGGTAAGCGTAAGAAAATCTTTCAGGACATCTACTTCTCCGTCGAGGATAACAATGGTGTCGGCGTTATTTACACCAAGACAGGTGAATACTCCGCCATCCTGAAGATAGCCAATCCCGTGCAGAAATATTCTGCAAACATTGACAGTTACTACGACTACACCAACCTGATGAGCGCGGTTATCCAGACTTTGGGTGAAGGTTATGCCGTTCATAAGCAGGACATCTTCATCCGTAAGGATTTCGTTTCCGATGATGACAGTAAGAAGGAGTTCTTGTCGGATTCCTATTTCAAATACTTCACAGGGCGCACCTATACGGACAGTATCTGTTACCTGACCATTACGCAGGAAAGTAAGAAAAGCCGTCTGTTCTCTTATGACAACAAGACTTGGCGAGACTTTCAGGTGAAAATTCGTAAGGTTCATGACCAGCTTCGTGACGGAGGTGTAAAAGCGGAGTTCCTGACCAAGGAAGAGGCAAACGAATATGTTGACCGCTATTTTGCCATGAACTTCTCAGACAAGACTTTCTCCATGAACAACTTTAAGGTGGATGAAGAGGCAGTGGAACTTGGCGACAAGCGTTGCAAGGTATATAGCCTGGTAGATGTGGATTATGCCAGTCTGCCCGGATATGTCCGTCCTTATACCAACATAGAAGTCAACAACACCTCAATGCCAGTCGATCTGCTCTCGCACATCGACAGCATTCCGGGTGCTGAAACGGTCATCTACAATCAGATGATCTTCATGCCCAACCAAAAGCGTGAGTTGGCACTGTTGGATAAAAAGAAGAACCGTCATGCCAGTATTCCCAATCCATCCAACGAGATGGCAGTGGAAGACATCAAGCGAGTGCAGGAAGTCATAGCCAGAGAAAGCAAGCAGCTTGTCTATACCCATTACAACCTGATGGTCTGTACCTCCAAGGATGCGGACATACAGAAATGCACCAACCACTTGGAGAACCAGTTCGGACGAATGGGTATTCATATCAGCAAGCGAGCCTATAATCAGTTGGAACTCTTTGTGAACTCTTTCCCCGGCAACTGCTACGGCATGAATGAAGACTACGACCGATTCCTGACTTTGAGCGATGCCGCCTGCTGCCTGTTCTACAAGGAACAGATTCAGCACAGCGAGGAAACACCTCTGAAAATCTGTTATACTGACCGCCAAGGTGTACCCGTGGCGATTGATATAACCGGCAAGGAAGGACGTAACAAGCTGACAGACAACTCGAATTTCTTTTGTCTGGGGCCTTCCGGAAGTGGCAAAAGTTTCCACATCAACAGCGTGGTGCGTCAGCTTTGGGAGCAGAATACCGATGTGGTTATGGTTGATACAGGTAACTCCTATGAGGGACTTTGCGAATATGTCGGAGGTAAGGATATCAGCTATACCGAAGAAAAGCCGATTACTATGAACCCTTTCCGTATCAAGCGTGAAGAGTTGAATGTGGAAAAGACAGGCTTTCTGAAGAACCTGACCTTGCTCATTTGGAAAGGAACGCAGGGAACCATCTCCAAGACCGAAGACCGTCTGATAGACCAGGTAATCACCGAATACTATGATGTCTATTTCAACGGCTTCAATGGCTTCACCCCACCGCAGAGAGAGGACTTGCGCCAAAGTCTGCTGATTGATGACCGGAGCAACAATCGAAGCGTAAAAGAAACGGAGAAAGAGCGTGAAGAACGTATCAATCAGGAAATAGACAATATCGAGAGCCGTAGAAAGGATTTGAAAGTGGAAACTCTTTCATTCAACACCTTCTATGAATACTCGGTGCAGCGCATTCCAGACATATGCCATGAGAACAACCTTACCGGCGTGGATATATCCACTTACCGTTACATGATGAAAGATTTCTATCGAGGCGGTAATCACGACAAGACCCTCAATGAGGATATGGACGGTTCACTCTTCGATGAGACCTTTATCGTCTTTGAGATTGATGCCATTAAGGACGACCCTGTGCTGTTCCCTATCGTCACCTTGATTATTATGGACGTATTCCTGCAAAAAATGCGTATCAAGAAGAACCGCAAGGTGCTTGTGATTGAGGAAGCATGGAAAGCCATTGCCAGTCCGCTGATGGCAGAATACATCAAGTATCTCTATAAAACAGCCCGTAAGTTCTGGGCAAGCGTCGGTGTAGTAACACAGGAGATTCAGGACATTATCGGTTCGCCGGTTGTAAAAGAGGCCATCATCAACAACTCCGATGTGGTGATGCTCCTTGATCAAAGCAAGTTCCGTGAACGGTTTGACAACATCAAGTCCATCCTTGGTTTGACCGATGTGGATTGCAAGAAAATATTCACCATCAACCGACTGGAGAACAAGGCAGGACGAAGTTTCTTCCGTGAAGTCTTTATCCGTCGAGGAACAACCAGTGGCGTGTTCGGCGTAGAAGAGCCACGTGAATGTTATATGACCTACACCACAGAACGGGCTGAAAAAGAAGCTTTGAAACTCTACAAGAGTGAATTGGGCTGTACACATCAGCAAGCCATTGAAGCCTATTGCCGAGACTGGAACCTGTCGGGCATAGACAAGTCATTGCCTTTTGCCCAGAAGGTGAATCAGGCAGGAAAAGTATTGAACCTAAAAAAATAAGCATGAAGAAGTTCCTTTGTACCATCGTCATTTTGCTTGTCGGCATCGTAGAGATGTCGGCACAATACTATCGTATCAACTATGATGCGAAGACGATAGCCGCCATGACCGGAGCCTATGGTACAGAAACGGCTTCGGAGGCTTATTACAACGAACAGATCAAGGAGATACTCAAACACTACCGCTCCGCAGAGGTGGCAGCCGCTACCATCTATTCTTCCAAATATATGGACAGGAAGGCTTTAACCGACCTCGGTCTTTGGGCTTCGGCAGAAGAGAACTACTACTATCGACGTATCTATAACATGGTTTCTGCCAAGATAATGCCCAAGATATGGGACTTGTCGGGGCTGATGCTCAAACGTCCGCAGAATGCCTTCTACAACGGGACGTATCTGTTCAAGGCCTGTGAAGATACCAAGAACCTCTGTATGCAGTTTGAATCGGTTGTCACCAACAGCCGCTTGTCTTTCCGTGATATAGCATTTCTTGAAATGTGTCCTGAGGCGAAGGCTATCTTCGACCTTGCCCAAATGGGAAACATGAACTGGAACTCCGTGTTGAACTCATTCGGCAACATATCGGGTAACTTCACCAAAGAAAATCTGAAAACAGACCTCGAAACACTGTATTCCGACGGAATAAACCTCATTTCCAACGGTGGCAGCAATCTGGGCAACCAGTTGATGGGCAAAAGTTCCTTTGATGACCTTGTCAATGGAAAAGCGTCTGCCATTGCGGAAGTCGCCAAGAACTCATACGGCATCTTCAATAATGCCTATAACAATCTGGGCGGTACACTCATCTCCCTTGCAGGAAAGGACAATGTGAGCAATCTGTTCAATGTGTCCAATTACAATCTATCCTCATGGATTTCAGATTATGATCAGGAATCCATTGGACGATACTACACCCAAAGATGGTATATCTACCGCAGGGATGCAGGCAGTGAGACCTTATGCAACTATGTGCCTCCCACCGGCAAAGATGACATTATCAGTGGTTCCCATTGGACACGCTTCAATACAACCGATGAAAGCTTCTATCCCAATGCAAGCCAGACGGAACAGGCTCTTGTCAATTCGGAGAAACATGCCGGGTGGTCAAGAAGAAAAGTGGAACAGTTGAATAATGCCAATGATGGCTTCTACTATTCGATGAATTATTGGAGAAGCAGCTACATCATCACCACCAACGGCAGACAAAGCAAGAAAGCCTATGCCTACAGTATTACGGTGACGAAAAGTTGGAATAACACCGAAGAGGTTTATGAGGACTATTTCGATTCCTATTCCATGGATCTGAATACGTTCAAGGCGCAGTTGCAGGCCCGACTGGACGAACTGAACGACAATGAACAGGGCTACACCTATTATATCGGTTACGACAGCAAGAACTACTATCAGGCAACAGATGCCAATAAGCTGAAAGGCTGTGAGATGGTGATTATCTCTGTTACCTGCCATGATAACGTATCGTTGGGAGAAGGAACGACGCAGTACAAATGTAGAAGTTGCGGTGGATCGGTGAATGCCCACACCAAGGAATGTGCGATGCAGACCACCTTGTCAAACGACAACCTCGACCTTTCCGAACTGTATGCCAAGGAAACAGAAGCAAGGAACAACATAGCCAGCATACAAAGTCAGATTGATAATCTTGAAGCGGAAAACGCCAGACTTGTCAAGCTGATGGCCAATTGCAGTTATGCCGACTTGGGCAGATACCGTATGATGTACAACGACAACAAGGCACAGATAGATGCCTTGCAGAAAGATCTCGCAACATGGAAAGCCAAACTCGATGAGATAGAACAGGCCAAGGCAGAAGCCGCACAGGATAATGCCACCGCTACCGATGACTATTACCGTATTCCTGCCATTATGAACGATTGCAGGATTGCCTATAACCTGACTTGGAAAGGTGATGGCTGGTGGGACGGCAATACCTATTGCAGAAAAGCCTCCATGCCCAACATCAATGGCGAGATAACCTTCAAGGCTACTGTAAGCATTGCCAGAAAACCCAAGTATTTCCTGGGTATCAAGATTCATAGAGCCATCGTACAGATTGCGTGGTCATTGACCGGTGAATACTCTGACACACAGGTGGTCGATATGGTTGAGCTGAATCCCGATGACAGCGAATCCAATAAGACAGCCATCGTAAACAGACATATCTCCGATGTAGCCAAGCAATACCCGAACTGCCAAGTGAGTACCGAATATATCCGTACCGAGCCACAGACAACGGACGATACAGAGGATACATACCATCTGTTATGGTCATCGGACAGATTGGAGATAGCCCGTGAGATTGATGCCAGAATCACCAAGATTTATGCGGATTTGGTGAGCTTGGAGAAATTCATGTATTACCGGGTTTCCATCATGGACTTGCTCCGTAAGGAAGGCTTCCAGTTGGATAAAGACCAAGGCAGAAGACTGAACTTGTTGGAAATCTGCCACGAGCGATGGATGGAAAATGCCAGAAACCCACAGGAAAAGGGAAAAAAGGACGATGATGATTCGGGCAACCGGCTTCCACAAGGCGGTATGATTGAAGAAAACCCGATAGAGTTTAAATCAGAGGAGGATGCAGAGCCATGAGAATAACGATGAAACAATTCCTGCTGATGATACTGATTGCTCTTCCATCGGTGCTCCATGCACAACAGGACATTCCCACAATGGAGGCATACATCAAAGACCATAAAAGTGTGAGGAGTATGCTGTTGGCCCGTTCCACACTGGAACTCAGCAACACCCTGTTGCACGATTACAGTAAAACGGCGGCAGTGGAATACAAGAAACTGAATGTTGACTTGGATAAATACACCCGTGCTTTTGATGTGATTGATCTGCTCTATAAGTCATTGCGTACTTCCATGAACGCCTACGACACCTATAACACGGTGTCAACCCGAATCCGAGATTATAAGAAATTGTTGGAGGACTACAATGAAAAGGTGCTGAAACGAGGCAAATACTCCTTGGCAGACACACTCATCATATCGGTGAACTACCGCATGATCGACAATATTTACAAAGAGGGACAGAACCTTTACCGGTCATTGTCCGACCTTGTGCTTTATGCCACTGGAGCTGCTGCCTGTTCCACTGCCGATTTGATGATGGTGATGAACTCCATCAACTACTCGCTGGATAACATAGAACGCTATCTGAACAGAGCCTATTTCAAGACGTGGCAATATGTACAGCTGAGAATGGGCTATTGGAAAGAATCCATCTATCACTCGAAGACACGGCAGGAAATCTTGGAGGGTGCTTTCGGAAGATGGCGTGAAGCCGGATTCCTGAATAAATAGTACGACTGTAAGTTTTTCGCTCGTAACAACACGCAAAACCAGAAAAAAAATGAATAGAGGAACAAAGATAACGATGATCACCCTTGGGTTGGCAACCATTTTCATGCTGAATTGCCAAGCCCAACAAGTGACCTATGCACATGACGCTTCAAAGATGAACCAGATCACCGTAATGGAGATAGGTGCTGGAACACTCACCCCTGAACTCTATTATTGGATGTTCCATAACAACTATAAAAAGTCGGCTGCACAGAAGAACAAGTTGGGCTACCGAACCGCTGCCGGTATCAGTGCCTACAAGCAGGTGGATATGTCGAAGCAGATGGACTCAGCCATGGTGAAACGTGGTGAAATTGAACTGCTGAACATTGCTGACCGCAAAGGTGGCGCACTCGATGTGGCATGGATGGCCGAGGGAAGCAAAATTACAGATAAGCTGGAGACATTCCACAGAAACATCGAACGTATCATGGTGACTGGCGGTTCGAGAGACTGCAAGGAACGGTGGACTTACATCTATAATATGTGTAAGAGTGCCGTCAAAGCCACACAGGATGCCTATATGCCCAATGCCAAGCGTAAGAAGGAGTATCTACAAATCTATGCGGATATATGTCGGCAAAACGAGACGTTGGTGAAATACATTGCCCAACTAAGTCGGGCGAAGACTACATCGCAACTGCTGGCAGCCACCTATCAAAGACCGAACCGGACTGCTGCTATAGTGGCAACATCGCTGAACCGATGGCGAGAGGCAGGATGGGCAACTGCCGGCAAAACACAGAATGAATAAAAAAAGGGAAATAATAATTAGAACAACACAGATATGTCAGAACAGAACAATCAGTTTCAGGTATTCAACCACGAACAATTTGGTGAGATTACAACGATTAAATGCGAGAATGATAAAATTCTTTTTAAGGGTAATGATGTTGCAAAAGCGTTAGGCTATGTGGACTATACCAAGGCAATTACTAACCACTGTAAAGGGGTAGCCATTTTGACCACCCCTTCCCCTAAAGGTATGCAACCCACAAGGTTTATAACAGAGGCAGACATCTACAGACTTGTTATGCGTAGCAAGTTGCCAGCTGCCGAAAAGTTTCAGGACTGGGTCGTTGAAGAGGTCTTGCCAAGCATCCGAAAGAACGGAGCTTACATGACCCAAGAGACCTTGAACAGGGCAATCACAGAACCTGACTTTCTGATACAGTTGGCAACGAACCTGAAGAAAGAACAGGAAAGCCGTAAGCTGGCAGAAGAGAAAATTGCTGAGCAATGTGCAGTCATCGAGACTCAGGAGAACGCAATCGTGGAGATGAAGGATAGAGCGCAATTCGTTAATTATATTCTTTCAAATCGTGATTGCTATAGAATCACTCAGATAGCTTCTGAATACGGATTCTCTGCAACCAAGATGAATCAACTTCTTGCGGAGTACAAGATTCAAAGATATGTAAACGGCCAATGGACTCTTCGTACACCCTATCTTTCCAACAGCTTTATGAAATCCGTAACTGTCAACACACCCAACGGCTTGTTTCAAAGCTCGATGTGGACGCAGGAAGGAAGACAGTTCCTCTACCGCTTCCTAAAGCAAAAAGGATACATTCCTCTGTATGAGAAGAAACAACTGGAGCCAAAGGAAAAGACTCTTTTCGATGGAATAAATGATCAGTAGCTATGGAAGAATGCAAGTTCAAGGAAGTGGAACATCCGCTCTTCGGCAAAATCATCACCACCACCGACACTGACGGCAATACGCTGTATAAGGCAGCGCAGGTAGCCAAGGCAATCGGCTTCACCCATTACGGACAACGACTGAATGGTAGAACAGCCTTTGAAGTGATAACCATGAGAGTGCGTAATCCGCTGGGATATATAGTCAGGCAAAAGGTACGATTTGTCAGTGAAAAAGGTGTCCGTGAGATGATTGAGACGTTAGGCAGGCTGGAAACCAGAAGTGTACAGACGAAACAAAAACGCTATATGAAACTACTCCAACAGTAGAAAATAATACAAAAGAATGGCAGACAATATACTAAGTGACTTTGGCATCAATATCCTCGAAGAAGAGATTGATGACGTAATCTTTCAGACCAACGAGTTTCTCTGTGATGCCACATTCACAGGACACAGTGGCCCGTTTTGGTACATTTTGAACATCTGTATGGCTCTGGCTGCACTGTTTTCACTGATAGTCGCGGCACAGATGACCTACAAAATGATGGTGAAGCACGAGCCGCTTGATGTGATAAAACTCTTCAAGCCCTTGGCCATCTCCATTATCATGTGCTGGTGGTATCCTCCTGCTGATACAGGTATCACCAATAGCAACAACAGTTGGTGCTTTCTGGACTATCTGTCCTATATTCCCAACTGCATCGGTAGTTACACGCATGACCTGTATGAAGCCGAAGCCACTCAGATTTCCGATAAGTTCGGTGAAGTGCAGGAGTTGATTTACAAGCGTGATACCATCTACTCCGACCTGCAAGCCAAAGCGGAAGTGGCACACAAGGGAAGTTCAGACCCGGCACTCATAGAAAGTGCAATGGAACATTCAGGTGTGGAGGAAGTAACGCAGATGGAGACTGAATCAAGTAAGCTGTGGTTCACCTCTCTTACCTCCGGAGCTATCATCTGTCTGGATAAGATCGTGATGGTTTTAGCCCTGATTATGTTCAGAATAGGTTGGTGGGCGACCCTGTACTGTCAGCAAATCCTACTTGGAATGCTCACGATATTCGGTCCTATCCAATGGGCTTTCAGTCTCCTGCCGAAATGGGAAGGTGCTTGGGCAAAGTGGACGACACGCTATCTGACGGTTCATTTCTATGGTGCGATGATATACTTCACAGGCTTCTATGTACTGCTGCTCTTTGATATTGTGCTGAGCATACAGGTAGAAAACCTGACGGCAATCACGGCATCCGAACAGACGATGGCAGCCTACCTGCAGAACGCATTCTTCTCCGCCGGCTACCTGATGGCGGCAAGTATCGTAGCATTGAAATGTCTGAACCTCGTTCCGGACTTGGCTTCATGGATGATTCCTGAAGGCGACACCGCTTTCTCCACCCGAAACTTTGGCGAAGGTGTGGCGCAACAAGCTAAGGCTACGGCAACAGGTGCTATGCACAGTCTCATGAAATAAGAATCTAAAAACACAAAAAACAATGGTAATAAAGAATCTCGAAAATAAGATCAAGCTCGTCACCATCATCTGTGGCTTCTTCCTGTTGGGCTGTATCATCATCAGCGTATCTTCCATCTGGACGGCCAAGACCATGGTGAATGATGCCCAACAGAAGGTGTATGTGCTGGATAGCAATGTACCTATCCTCGTCAACCGTACTACTATGGAAGAGACCTTGGATATTGAAGCCCGCAGTCATGTGGAAATGTTCCACCACTACTTCTTCACCCTTGCCCCCGACGACAAGTATATCAAATACACCATGGAGAAAGCCATGTACTTGGTAGATGAAACCGGTCTTGCACAATACAACACATTAAAAGAGAAAGGCTTCTACAATAATATCATGGGTACAAGTGCCGTATTCTCCATCTTCTGTGACAGCATCAAGTTTAACGAGAAGAATATGGAGTTCACCTATTACGGTCGCCAACGCATTGAACGTCGTACCAATATTCTGACCCGTGAGTTGGTGACGGCAGGCAAGTTGAAACGAGTGCCACGGACCGACAATAACCCTCACGGACTGTTGGTGGTAAACTGGAGAACCCTGCTGAACAAGGACATTGAACAGAAAACCAAAGTGAACTATTGATTATGAGTTGGAAAAAAATGATTATGGGTGAAAAGATGCCCGACAAGGAAGATCCTCAATACAAGGAACGCTATGAGAAGGAAGTTGAGACAGGACGGAAATTTGCAAGGTGGTCAGGCATTGACCGCTTTGCATCCCGAATCCAACAGTTTGCCAATGGGCATCGAACCCTCTTCCTGGCAATCGTCTTCGGTACGGTAATCTGTTCCTTTACCTTCAACGCCTACCGCTTTGCCATGGTCTATAAGGCAAAGAAGCAGAACGTAACCGCCACGCAAAGACAGGAAGATGTCCTGAAAGCCATTCATGCCAAACGGCAGGCTCAAAGAGATTCGATAATGATGATAAACCCTCAAACAAAGAAGTATGAAATTAAGTAATGTCAATTGGAAAGCTCCTAAGTATGCCTTGCCGGCTATCCTATATCCTTTACTCCTTGGATGTGGGTATCTGGTCATCGACATGTTCTATACAAAGCCCATTGAAGCTCCAAGCAGTCTGGAGAGTACGGAATACCTGAACCCTACGCTCCCCAAGGCACAGATTAAGAATGACGGCATCGGTGGCAAGTACGCCAATATGCAGAAGTCATTCGGCAGCGTACAGGATTTCTCAGCCGTTGAGAATATCGACAGAGACGATGACACACCGCAGACAGAAGAATATGACTCAAAGTATTCTCAGGAAGATCTGGAAAAGCTGGATGCAGCCGCCGCCGAACGTATCAAGGAACTTGAAATGGAAGAGAAACTTCGACAGAGTGCCGAGAAGGGCAAGAACATGGCAGGTGGCAATGCCGATATAGACCTCAGTGAAGCGGACAGACTTGCACGAAACCAGAAACGTGAACAGGAAATACAGGATGAACTGAACAAGGCTCTTGCAGAAGCCCGACTGAAAGGTCAGAAAGGATTACAATCACCAGCCGTTAATGGTAATGTCGATGGTGATACTCTGAAAACAGGCGGTCAGTTGAAAGGTAAGGTCGAGATAAACGAAAAGACGGTTTCAGCCTTGGAAGATGAATCCAAAGCACAGGAAGTGGTAAAGCGCACCAAGACATCATCCGAGTATTTCAATACCCTGTCAGAGAATGAGCCTGAGCCCCATCTGATTAAGGCTATCATTGATGAGAATATCAAAGCCGTTGACGGTTCAAGAGTACGCCTACGCCTGTTGGATGATGTGGAAATCAACAATAGGATTATCACTAAAGGCTCCTATATCTACGCCATCATGAGTGGCTTTGGCTCTCAACGGGTCAAAGGCTCGGTAAACAGCCTCTTGGTCGGTGATGAACTGGTCAAGGTGAATCTTGCCCTCTATGATACCGATGGTTTGGAAGGGCTTTATGTCCCAAACAGCCAGTTCAGGGAAACCTCCAAGGATGTGGCATCAAGTGCCATGACCGGAAATATGTCGATGAACAATAATACCGGCAACAGCTTCTCCCAATGGGGAATGCAAGCTGTACAGAATGCCTACACCCGAACCACCAATGCCATTGGCAAGGCTGTAAAAAAGAACAGTGTCAAACTCAAATACGGATCATTTGTCTATCTGGTCAATGGTCGCGACAAGAAAACCAACAATCAAAAATAACACAGGAATATGAATATCAGAAAGATGCTCGCCGCTGTTGCTGTCGGTGTGATGACAGCAGGAAATGCCTTTGCACAGCAAACCTATGAGGATATGGAATGCCTCACAGTGAATGAACAGGTAACGACTGTTATCACTGCCACAGAACCCATCCGCTTCGTGGATATATCCACAGAGAAGATTGCAGGAGACCAGCCCATCAACAATGTGGTACGATTGAAGCCCAAGGAAGGTGCGCATGACGATGGAGAGGTATTGGCTATTGTGACCATCGTAACAGAACGCTACCGTACCCAATATGCACTGCTTTATACCACAAGATTGAAAGAAGCCGTAACTGACAAGACCATCCTTAATGTGGAGAAGAATGCCTACCACAACCCTGCGGTCAGTCTGAGCACGGAAGATATGTATCGCATTGCCCGTAATATCTGGTCATCTCCTGCCAAGTGGCGTGACGTGAAATGCAAGAAGAACCGTATGGAGATGCGCCTGAATAACGTCTATGCCGTTGGTGACTACTTCTTTATCGACTACAGTGTGGAAAACAAGACCAACATCCGCTTTGACATTGATGAGATTCGGGTAAAACTGGCTGATAAGAAAGTATCGAAAGCTACCAACACACAGGTTATTGAACTGACTCCGGAAATGCAGCTGGAGGACAGAAAAACCTTCAAGTTCGGGTATCGCAATGTGATGGTCATTAAAAAGATGACCTTCCCGAATGACAAGATATTGAGCATTGAGATGAGTGAGAAACAAATCTCAGGACGTACCATCAGCCTAAGCATTGACTACGAGGATGTCCTCTCTGCGGACGGTTTCAATAATGTATTACTTCAAGAAGACTAAGCCATGAAGAAACTTCTATTATCCCTGCTGACCATCTTTACCATGGGAATGGCAGCCAATGCACAGAACGACAATCATCTGTCATTGGGCGTGGGCCTGCTCTATGAGAACAGTGCCGACGTGACCCTTTCCTATGAATATGAGACCAATCATCATAATGCCTGGGAATACTTCGGTAATGTGTGCATCAAGTGGGACGAATGTGCCTCTTGCGGACATATCTGTCCCGAATCGTTCTGGAAGAATTACCGCACATGGGGCTTGGGCATCGCCTACAAGCCTTGTGTGAACAGAACGAGGAACAGCCATGGGAATCTTCGTATCGGTGGTTCGCTTGGCTCTGATACCAACAAATTCTTAGGAGGCATTCATGTGGGCTATGAACAGAACTACTCTTTGAAAGGCGGTTGGAAAATCTTTTGGCAGGTCAAAACAGACTGTATGATAAAAGGTAATCAATTATTCCGTCCGGGCGTGGTTTTGGGTGTAAAACTTCCAACCGGCAACTAAAACAGAAATACGATGAAGACTAACGTACAAAAGATATTTTCAAAACTGATGCTCCTTTGCATGGTGGCAATAACCTCCGTGCTTTCCAGTTGTGACGAACACAAGGAATTTCCTGATACAGCCATGAAGATAGGTCATGTAGTATGTACCGATGGCAGCATCCGACCACTCAGTGAAGTAAAGACACTTGGCAAGAAGCCGATTGCCGTTGTCTTTTACATCAACCGAAACGATGCGGTTGAAGGCTTGGGCTATGCCGTCTATCTGAATGAAGTGACACCTGTAGCCTTTGCCGATAGTCTGGGTATCGTGCAGGGAACATCTGCCAGTCTGACTGCACTGGACGGCAATCAGAATACTTTCAGTCTGTTTGATGCAAAGGATGTTCATTCACCTTTGGCAGAAAGTGTCTTTGACCTGTGGCATGACCGACAGAGTGCCTATATTCCGTCTGTGGCTCAAATGCGATTGCTGAATGCTACGAAAGCAATGATCAATCCGGTTATCAAGGAATGCGGTGGCACGCCTATTCCCACTTCATCAGAAGATTGTTGGTATTGGACAAGTACCGAAGTAGAGGGTATGCAGCGTTCAAAGGCATGGCTCTATTCCCTTGAAAGCGGTGCAATGCGGGAAACGTCAAAATTACAGGCACACAGAGCAAGACCTGTCATCACCCTTAATCAGTAAAGACGTAGCACATGGAAGAAAGTAAAGAGTTGCAGACCGCCTATAAGATTTTCAGAACCCTGATTTATGTATCAGTGGTCCTGGAGTTCTTTATGTACGCTGTCGATCCACAGATGTTGGACTTCTGGAATGGTATCGTTTGTGATATTCACGGGCGCATGAAGCAATGGTATATCTATAATGACGGTCATTTGATTGTCTGTAAGGTAGCTACGTTCCTGTTGGTCTGCATTACCTGTATCGGTACTCGAAATAAGAAGCATCTGGAGTTTGATGCCCGAAGACAGGTGCTGTACCCCCTTGTCTCAGGTGTTGGATTGCTGATCTTGGCAGTAGTGTTCTACAACTTTGGTCAGGCAGGCAGTGACGGATTCCTATCCACAAAAATTTATGCCATCCGTCTGAATCTAATCATCTATATGCTGTTGTCTGTGGTTGGAACTATCTTGGTTCATGTGGCATTGGATAACATCTCAAAGTTCCTGAAAGAAGGATTGATGAAAGACCGTTTCAATCTGGAGAACGAGAGCTTTGAGCAATGCACGCAATTGAGAGAAAACAAATACTCAGTCAACATCCCGATGCGCTTCTACTACAAAGGCAAGTTCAGAGAGGGATATGCAAACATCGAAAATCCTTTCCGAGGGTGTTGGGTAGTCGGTACTCCCGGCTCAGGTAAGACTTTCTCCATCATTGAACCCTATATCAGACAGCATAGTGCAAAGGGCTTTGCTATGGTCGTTTACGATTATAAGTTTCCGACACTTGCCCAAAAACTGTACTATCATTACAAGAAGAATCAGGAGAAAAACAAGATACCCAAAGGCTGCAAGTTCAACATCATAAACTTCGTGGATGTGGAATACAGCCGAAGAGTAAATCCGATTCAGAAAAAGTATATTCCAAACCTTGCAGCAGCCAGTGAAACGGCAGAAACCTTGCTTGAATCCTTACAGAAAGGGAAAAAAGAAGGTGGTGGCGGTAGCGATCAGTTCTTTCAGACATCAGCCGTCAACTTCTTGGCTGCCTGTATTTACTTCTTCGTGAACTATGAACGAGAACCTTATGACGAGAATGGGAACATGCTCTATGCCGATAAGGTCTGGAATGAAGAGTTCAAGATGTGGAAACCAACCGGTGTGGTGCGAAAAAAGAAAGGTGGAGAACCTATCGAACCTGCCTATTGGTTGGGTAAATATTCAGATATGCCACACATCCTTTCTTTCCTCAATGAGAGTTACCAAACCATCTTTGAGGTATTGCAGACTGATAATGAAGTAGCACCGTTGCTTGGCCCATTCCAAAGTGCATTTGAGAATAACGCCCTCGAACAATTGGAAGGTATGATTGGTACGTTGCGTGTATATACCAGTAGATTGGCGACTAAGGAAAGTTACTGGGTGTTCCACCGTGACGGTGATGACTTTGACTTGAAAGTGAGTGACCCGCAAAATCCGAGCTATTTGCTGATTGCCAACGACCCTGAGATGGAAAGCATCATCGGTGCGCTGAATGCATTGATCTTGAACCGTCTGGTTACACGAGTAAACACAGGACAAGGTAAGAACGTGCCTGTCAGCATTATCGTTGATGAGTTGCCGACACTGTACTTCCACAAGATAGACCGTTTGATTGGTACAGCCCGAAGCAATAAGGTAAGTGTAACTCTTGGCTTTCAGGAATTACCACAGCTTGAAGCCGATTATGGGAAAGTGGGAATGCAGAAGATTATCACAACGGTTGGTAATGTGGTGTCGGGTTCTGCCCGAAGCAAGGAAACTTTGGAATGGCTCAGCAATGACATCTTCGGCAAGGTGGTTCAGATAAAGAAAGGTGTTACCATCGACAGAGACCGCACTTCCATCAACTTGAACGAGAACATGGACAGTCTGGTTCCTGCCAGTAAGATATCCGATTTGCCAACAGGCTGGATTTGCGGACAGACGGCACGTGATTTTGTAGTAACCAAGACCGGCAGAAACGGTTCATTGAACATTCAGGAATCGGATGAGTTCAAGACTTCCAAGTTCTATTGTAAGACAAACTTCGATATGGAGGAAATCAAGAAAGAGGAAGCCGATTATCAGAACTATGAGATACCCAAATTCTACACCTTCAAGACACAGGATGAGAAAGAACGAATCCTGTATGCCAACTTTATTAAGGTAGGTCAAGAAGTCAGGGATATGGTTAAACGCATATACCGTAAGCCGATTACCCCAAAGCCTAAGAAATAAGCCGAACTAAATGAAACTAAAATCCCTACTGTTTTTATTGGTACTCATGTGCAGCATGAGTATTTCAGCCAAGGAAAGAAGCCCAACAAAAGTGCCACTATGCGATCCGATCAAATATGAAACCGCTGTCAGAATCATCAAATATTACGAAACACTCCACCGCAATAGCTGGCCCTATGTCGGGTTTGGTCATCGGGTTCAACCACACGAAAAGTTTCCACCAAATATCAGTTACAAGCAAGCGGATAGTCTTTTACGTTCAGACTTGGATAAGTTACTCCAATACTTCAAAGGTTATGGCAATAAGGCATTATTGCTCTCCACGCTTGCCTATAATGTCGGCTTGAAAGCCATTGTTGGCGGCAATGGAAAACCTAAAAGCCGACTATTACAGAAGATAAAGTGTGGAGATGACAATATAGAAGCTGAATATTTGGGATTCTGCCGATGGAATGGCAAAAAGATTGCCTCTATCAAGCGAAGAAGATGGATGGAATACAAACTACTGAATCAAAGCTAATCTTTTGTATATTCGGTAGCCTGCACAGAAATACAAGTAATACCTTTTAGGCCAATCGCCCCTTTAGCAACAATTTCTACTGCTGTTTCTTCAGCATCATCAATAGAAAGAGCCGAAACACTAAGACGTTCTTTCTCATTCATATCTGTTATGATATCAACATAGTATCGATGAATGTCTTTGTGTCTATTTTCGCTTAGTGCTGTATCTGTAGATGGTGAAGACCAACAGATTTTGGTTGCAGCCCCTTTACGAAGATTTTTGAGCATCTTTACTTTCACTGGAGCATCTGTTCCATCTGCATTCACTTTGCGGAAACGTTTGCATCCGCACGAACATTCCCATATTGGTGGGCGGCGAGGAATATTATCCCCACCTACAAGACCCTCGATACGATACTTCAACAAGAGTTCAATATCAGTCAAGTCACCCGTTCCATAGATGATATCAACGACATTATTTCCACAGATTGGACATTTGGTCGGTTTTCGTTGAACATCAATTATTCTTGGTCTTTTATCATACATAGTCGGTACATTTACAATGGAATAACAACCAAGCTATGTGGTCTTATATTCCGCTACAAAGGTACTCGATTTCACCCATAGGACAGAATTAACAGACAAGAAACCAATAAAAGAGCTCTATTTTCGCTCCGATGTATGAAAAATTGACAAGAAAAGCGACTTTTTTCGATATTTTTTGAAGATTTCTTCTATTTGTACCGAGTTATGAGACAACTTTTTAGTATCTTTGTACCCATTAATAGAAATGCCCGACCTGAGAAAGACCCAAATCAAACCATGAGATGTGATATTCACTGAACATGGAAATATAAAAATATAAGAGAAACCCTCTCACATCTAAATAGGCTTTGGTCGGCCTTCAGGAGATGTTGAGAGGGTTTTCTTGCTTAAATTAAAGTGCGGAATGGAAATGCCCAAACTGATAAACAACATTAATGAGCGTGTTGTAGATGACTTGAAAAGCAAGTTGTCCACTAAGTCGAAGGTGTCTATTGCTGCCGCCTCTTTCTCTATTTATGCATTCGAGGCTCTAAAAAAGGAATTGGAAAACATTGAAGAACTACGCTTCATATTTACTTCACCTACTTTCGTTAAGGATAAGACTAAAAAAGAAAAGAGAGAGTTCTTTATTCCAAAACTGAACAGAGAACGCAATCTTTATGGTTCTGATTTTGAAATCAAACTGCGCAATATGCTTTCACAGAAGGCTATTGCTAAAGAATGTGCTGATTGGATTAGGGAAAAAGTGAAGTTTAAATCGAATTCTTCATCTGAGAATATGGGTGGTTTCCTAAATGTATCAGACGTACAGAATCATGTTTATCTTCCTTTCAATGAGTTTACTACTACAGAACTTGGTTGCGAGCGCGGAAATAACGTGTATTCCATGGTTAATGTGCTTCCGTCACCATCGGCAGAAGCCTATTTGAGCATCTTCAATGAACAATGGGATAATGACGAGAAGTTTTCAGATGTTACAAGTACCGTATTGGAATATATAGAAACAGTCTATAACGAGAACTCTCCTGAGTATATTTACTTCATCACGCTTTACAACATCTTCAACGAGTTTCTTGAAGATATATCCGAAGATGTACTGCCCAATGAAAGAACTGGCTTCAAGGAAAGTGTGATTTGGAATAAACTATTCAATTTCCAGAAGGATGCTGCACTTGCCATCATCAACAAATTGGAAAAGTATAATGGTTGCATTCTTGCCGATAGTGTAGGTTTGGGTAAAACATTTACGGCCTTGTCTGTTATCAAATACTATGAAAACCGTAACAAAGCGGTTTTGGTGTTATGCCCAAAGAAGTTGAATAACAACTGGCAGACATTCCGTTCCAACTATAAAGATAACCCCATTGCGAAGGATCGCTTGCGTTATGACATCCTGTTCCATTCTGATTTGTCACGAGACAGAGGTCTAAGTAATGGCCTTGACTTGGAACATATCAATTGGGGAAATTATGACCTGATAGTCATTGATGAAAGCCACAATTTCCGAAATGGTGGAAATGTGAGCGAGGATGATAATGACACAGACGGTAATAGCGACAAAAAGGAAAATCGTTATCAACGACTGATGAATAAAGTGATTCGTGCAGGTGTTAAGACAAAAGTATTGATGCTCAGTGCCACACCTGTGAATAATCGCTTTAATGATTTGAAAAATCAACTTCAGTTGGCTTATGAGGGAAAGGCAGAGAATATCAATGAGCTGCTGGATATAGATAAGAATATCGATGATGTTTTTAAGAATGCTCAGACAGCCTATAACAGATGGACCAAGTTGGAGCAGGAGGAAAGAACGACTAAACGTCTTTTGGATGATTTGAGCTTCGATTTCTTCCAGCTGTTGGATTCTGTCACTATCGCCCGAAGCCGAAGCCATATCATGAAGTATTATGACACGACAGATATAGGTAAGTTTCCTACCCGACTGGCTCCAATATCACGAAGACCCAAATTGACTGACTTGACGACAACCATCAACTTTACAGAGATAGCCGAACTGCTCAATCAATTAAATCTGAGTATCTATACGCCTTCCATGTTTATCTACGATAGCATAAGAGCTGACTATGAACTGAACTTTGAAGGCTCAGGTATTTCAATAGATGGCCGTGAGAAAGGATTGCGTAAGTTGATGGCAACCAATCTACTGAAACGACTGGAAAGTTCAGTCAATTCCTTCCGTCTGACCATTCAGCGAATCAAAGACTATATAGAATCTACTATCAAAACCATCAACGACTATGAGCAGAATGGCAAAGATGTGACTATGGTAGCAGAGTCCATCGAAGCATACGGTCTGGATAGTCAAGATAGCGAATCTGATCCGTTTGTTGGTCGCAAATCAAAGATTGACTTGCGAGACATGGACTATGTGCGCTGGCGTGGCGACTTGAAAGCTGATTTGGAAGTTTTCAATTTGCTTTTAGTGATGCTTCAGGATATTACTCCAGAACATGACAGTAAGTTGCAAATGCTCATTGGCGACTTGAAAGACAAGTTCGCACACCCTATCAATGGAGATAACAAAAAGGTGCTTATATTCACAGCTTTTGCCGATACGGCAGATTATCTGTACGAACAACTTGCCAAGAAGATAAAATCACATTGTGGACTGAATACTGCACTGATAACAGGTAGCACAGATGGCAGATGTACCATACCTAAGTTTCCATTGAGTTTTAATAATGTTTTGACGTATTTTTCTCCAAGGTCGAAAGATAGAGCCACCTTGTTCCCCAATGCCAAGGAGGATATTGATGTGCTCATTGCTACCGACTGTATTTCTGAGGGTCAGAACTTGCAGGATTGTGACTACCTTATCAATTACGATATCCATTGGAACCCAGTGCGCATCATTCAGCGTTTCGGCCGAATAGACCGTATCGGCTCTACCAATGAAAAGATACAGCTTGTCAACTATTGGCCCGATATGGAACTTGACGACTATATCCAGTTGAAAGGTCGTGTGGAAAGTCGTATGAAAGCCACTGTACTTACGTCAACAGGTGATGATAATCTTCTTTCTGTCAATGAGAAAGGTGATTTGGAATATCGTAAGAATCAGTTGAAGCGACTACAAAATGAAGTGGTTGACATAGAGGATATGGATACAGGTATCAATATCATGGACTTAGGCTTAAACGAGTTTCGTTTGGATCTTCTTGCCTATGTCAAGGATAATCCGGACATTGAACATGCACCCTTTGGAATGAATGCCGTAGTGGAACATAACGACTTGGTGAAGCCCGGAGCGATATTCATTCTTAAAAATCGAAATAACGAAATCAATATAGATAAGAAAAATCTTCTGCATCCATTCTATATGGTTTATCTGGCAGAAGATGGATCTGTGATTTGTGATCATCTTCATCCAAAGCAATTGCTGGATTTGATGCGTCATGCCTGTAAAGGTAAGGTTACGCCCAACAAAACTCTTTGCTCAGCTTTCAATGAAGAAACAGCTAACGGACGCAGGATGAATCATTATAGTGACTTACTGCACACAGCTATTGACAGTATCATTTCCGTTAAGGAAGAAAGTGATATGGATAGCCTATTCTCTCTCGGTGAGACCTCTGCCCTGCAAGGCGAAATAAAGGGGTTGGATGATTTTGAATTAATAACCTTCTTAGTGATTAAATAGAATGGAAATAAGCAAAATAGAAATAGGTGCTTTAGCAAACTTCTTCAATCAAGATGGATTTGTTTTGGACTTTTCAACTGCAAACTTTGATGCATTTACGTTGGAAAGTGTAGGCGTTGCTTTGTGTTCAACATATAAAGTATCTAAAGGGAAATCACTAATGGCATATATAAACAGTGCTACACAAGAAAACGTGGTTAAGCTCTTTAGGGATTTAATGACACATTATGAATTGTCGCCTATGAAAGAGAATGATGAACAATATCATAAAGATAGAGCCATTGCTTATTCTAAATGTAGAGCTATTTTGGATAAAGCAAATGATGGAATTGTAATCACAAAATCATCTGAGGCATTAAAGAGAGAATTCAATAGTGATTATATGAATGAGCAAATTAATCTTATGATTGGTATGCAAGATTCAAATCCTACTGAAGCAATAGGTAAAGCGAAAGAACTTATTGAAAGTTGCTGTAAGACAATCCTTATTAAATCAGATATTGAAATTGATAAAGATTGGGATATAATTAGGCTTACTGACGAAGTCTTTAAGTATTTCAATATCATGCCAAAGTGGATCTCTGATGATATAAAGGGGGCACAATCTATAAAAAAAGTATTAGGTAATTTAAAAGCTATTTCTCAAGGTGTTGCTGAGCTAAGAAATTTATATGGAAGTGGACATGGCAAAGAAGCTTCTTATAAAGGATTAGAACCAAGACATGCAAGACTTGCCGTGGGAAGCAGTACAACACTTGTATTGTTTTTGTGGGACTCTTATCAACGTAATAAAAAGGTATAAGATAATGGACAATATACTTCAATTTCCTGAAACAACGCTGTTCGGTAAGCTCGTGCCAAAGACGGCGTTCTATCGTCACTTGGATGTGAACACAAAGATGAAGCAACGCTTTGTGGATGATGTATCCTCTATTACGTGGCTATATAAACTGTCGCCTTCTACACTCAATGTGCAGGATGGAACAAATGTACATGAGATTGTGGCGTTTTATGTGGTATTGAAAGTGAAGGATTGCCCGAATGATGTGTTCCTGTTTATCGATAAGAATATGCCTCGTCATGTAGTATTCCTTTTGCAATGTGAGGATGAGTACCGCCTCTTGTTGAACTATAAAGAATGGCAAGACCAAAGTGCCGGTACATTTCGCATCGTGAAGAACTTTAAAACAGATTGGATGAGCTATGATAGTCTAAAGTTGCCTATTGAGGGACAGTCTATGGATAAGGTTTATGAGACATTTGCCGGATATATTTCGGGATATGGTACGAAAAGCAATGAGGCTACCAAGCGAATTGTAGAACTTGAAAATCTGATTGCGCAGAAGACTCGACTTGCAGAAGCTCTCCAAAAGAAGGTAAGATTGGAGAAGCAAGTCAATCGACAATTAGAAATGAACTCTGAGGCAAGAGCTATCAAAAGAGAAATTGCCTCTTTGAATAACGAATTAAATGAATTAAAAAATTAAGATATATGAAGCCAGAGCATTTACAGCTGGAATCAGCAAGCGGATCACAGATTAATCTGGATGCGCTCTATCAGATTTGTCCTTCTTGTTTCACGGAAACAAAAGATGAAAAGACGGGGGAGTTGCGCCGAACGGTGAACTTTACAACCTTACGCCAATTATTAGGCGATGATGCCGTAGAAGATACGCCCGAAGCGTATGAATTTAATTGGGTAGGCAAGCAGGAAGCGCGACGCGAAGTAGCACGCCCCATTAAGAAGACACTGCGTCCGATAAAGGAAGACAGCGTAGATTGGGATAAGACAGAAAACCTTTACATTGAGGGAGACAATCTTGAAGCACTGAAATTGTTGCAGAAGTCCTACCTTGGCAAGGTGAAGATGATTTACATTGACCCACCTTACAATACAGGTAACGACTTCGTGTATGACGATAACTTTGCAGTAAGCAAGGAAGAAGATGATTTGGCAGCCGGTAATGTGGATGAATTAGGAAATCGTTATCGTAAAAATACAGACACAAATGGACGTTTCCATTCTGATTGGTGTTCTATGATATACAGTAGATTAATTATTGCACGAACTCTTTTGTCCGAAGATGGTGTGATTTTTATTTCAATTGGTGTTGAAGAGTTTTCTACATTAAAACAGATATGTAATGAGGTATTCGGGGAATCTAACTTTGTTGAGATATTTTCTTGGGTAAAGACTTCAACACCTCCTTCGTTGGCAACAAAATCACGTAAAACTAATGAATACATTCTTTGTTTTGAAAAGAATAAAAATGGGATCAATTATAATGGCGTACCCTTAGATGGAGGTGATGCCCCTCTTTTGAATTTTTCAAATTCAATTGGAACACTAAAATTTCCACATGACAAGGTGATTTTCAAAGAAAAGAAGTTTCCGAATGGGCATTATGAATCATTTTCATCAGAAAAAGTGACATTACTTGATGATATTGACATCGTAGATGGCTATGCTCAATCAGACTTCAAGTTAGAAGGTAAGTTTAAATGGAGCCAAGATTTTCTTGATGAAGAGATATCAAAAGGGACAACCTTTATTATTAAATCTCAAGAACTTTCTATTCGTTTTATGCGATTAGGAGAAGGCTATAAACGTCCTACTAATTTTATTAAGGATGAAATAATCTCTCCATTAATTAATAAACCCAATAATAATGTTGGCACTAATGAGTCTGCGTCATCTTATCTTAATTCTTTAATGGATGAAATGGATGTATTTTCATATCCAAAGCCAATATCATTAATAAAGTATCTTATTAATTTCATTGTCAAAGACAATGAAATTGTTATGGATTTCTTTTCTGGCTCAGGAACTACAGGAGAATCCGTCTGGGATTATTGCGTAAACGAAGAGAATCATCTTCATGTAAAGTTTATTTTAATGCAATTACCAGAGAATCTTGATGAAGCTCTAAATAAGGCAGATGCAGCTACAAAACAAATAATTGAGAATGGAATATCGTTTCTTGACATATATAATAAACCTCATGTATTAACAGAATTAGCAAAGGAACGCCTTCGTAGAGCTGGCAAGAAAATCAAAGCAGATTCTCCACTCACCACACAAGACCTTGATACAGGTTTCCGTGTTTTCCGTATAGACGACAGCAACATGAAAGACGTGTATTACGCTCCGAAAGTATATAAGCAGGATGAGCTGGAATTGTTCTTAGATAATGTAAAAGAAGACCGTTCAGACCTCGACTTACTCTTTGGCTGTATGTTGGATTGGGGCGTCCAGCTCTCCTTGCCTATGACGCAAGAGAAGGTGGACGATTGCACCATCTACACCGTGAATGAAGGCGATTTGGTAGCTTGCTTTGATAAGAACATTACGCAAGAAGTGGTGAAAGCTATTGCAAATAAAACTCCTCTCAAAGTAATCTTTCGTGATTCTTGTTTTGCACAAGACGATGCCAAGATAAACATCTATGAGTCTTTCAAGCAACAACTCAACTGGAGCGATGACGAGGCATTCAAAAACATCCGGGTAATTTGATAATTCAGTTATTCGGAAATTACGAACAACTGTAACTTTGAGTAGAAAACGATGGAAAGTAATATTATATTATATACCAGCAATAATGGTGAGGTGAGCATTCAGGTGCAATATGAAGACGGCACCTTTTGGCTAACACAAAAGCGAATGGCTGAACTGTTTGGCGTGAATACAAACACCATCAATTATCACCTGAAGGATTTGTACCAGAGCCAAGAATTACTTGAAGAACGAACTATTCGAAAAATTCGAATAGTTCAAACTGAAGGTAAACGGGAGGTTGAACGTGAAGTTACGTTTTACCATCTGGATGTCATCATTGCTGTAGGGTATCGTGTCAATTCAGCACAAGCCATATCCTTCAGACAGTGGGCGACAAAAACGCTGAATGAATTTATCACGAAGGGTTACGTTTTGGATAAGAATCGTTTGAAAAAGGGTACACAGTTTGGGCACGATTACTTCAAGGAACTGCTTGAGGATATCCGTGAGATTCGTGCCAGCGAAAGACGTTTCTATCAAAAGATAACCGATATCTATGCGTTGGCCATTGACTATGACAAGAATGCACCCGAAACCAAATTGTTTTTTGCAACTGTACAGAATAAACTGCATTGGGCGATTTCGGGACATACGGCAGCAGAAATAATCTATGAAACAGCAGATGCAGAAAAGCCGAACATGGGATTAACAACATGGCGCAATGCTCCTGATGGAAAGATTATGAAGTCGGATGTATCGATAGCTAAAAACTATCTTGACCAGAAGCACATGAATGCGATCAATCGACTTGTATCAGCTTATTTAGATTTGGCAGAAGACCGAGCAGAGCAGGAAGTACCTACATCTATGCAAGAGTGGAGTAAGCTGCTCGATAGCTTCCTTACGGTTACTGGACGCCCTATTTTGGAAGGTCCGGGAAGCATATCTGCCTTAGAGGCAAAGATAAAGGCAGAGATAGAATATGATAAATATAGAATCAAGCAAGACAAAGACTACATTTCTGATTTTGATAAGGAAATGCAAAGATTGAGAGGAGGCAAAGATGAAACTAAAATATAAACATCAACGCTTTCAAGCCGATGCCTGCAGAATGGTGACCAATGCTTTTACGGGTCAACCCAAAAGTGATGGACTGTCGGACTTCAGCGTTGACCAAGGTAATCGCAGAGGTTTTTTCAAAATAGAAGGTTTTGGCAATAAGAATATTGTACTCGACGATTCTGCCATCACAGATAATGTACGTGCCGTCCAGATGGAGCAAGGCTTAAAGCCCGTGGAACAGTTGGAGGGCGATGGCCGTACATTCACCATTGAGATGGAAACAGGTACGGGTAAGACTTATACCTATATCAAGACCATGTATGAGCTGAATGCCAAATATGGATGGAGCAAATACATCATTGTAGTGCCAAGCATTGCGATTCGCGAAGGTGTGTACAAGAGTTTCCAGAGTATGGAAGAACACTTTGCCGGTGAATATGGCAAACGTATGCAATACTTCATCTATGATTCCAAGCAGCTATCGAAGATAGATGGCTTTGCCGGCGATCCGGGGCTTCATGTGATGATTATCAACATGCAGGCATTCAATTCATCTATCAATGAGGAAAAGAATGTAGAAGGTCGCAAAGGTGATAATGCGGCACGTATCATCTTCTCGCGTCGTGATAATTTTCAGAGCCGAAAGCCCATCGATATTCTTGCTGCAACTCGTCCTATCATGATAATTGATGAGCCCCAGAGTGTGTTAGGAGCCAACAAGAACAACGCTACCCGAAAAGGTATTCAATTATTCAAACCTCTATTTATGCTGTTGTATAGTGCAACGCATAGAAAAGACGATATATATAATATGTTGTATCGGCTGGATGCTATTGACGCTTATAATAAGAAGTTGGTCAAGAAGATTGAGGTAAAGGGTATCAAGCAAATTGGTTCTACTGCAACCAATGGCTACATCTATCTGGACGAAATCGTCATCAGTAAGAGCAATCCACAAGCCCGTATCAGTTTCGATGTCAAGACAAGTACCGGTACCAAGCAGACAACCCGATTGGTAGACGAAGGTTTCAACGTAAAGGAAAATAGTGGTAATCTGGCCGAATACGAAAATAACTTCATCGTGGAACGCATTGACGGTTTGACAGGAACCATAAAATTCCTCAACGGACTGGAACTGCATGAAGGTGATGTGATAGGCAGCGTGAATGAGGATGCTCTGCGTCGTATTCAGATTCGAGAGACGATAAAGACTCATATTGAGCGAGAAAGACAGTTGTTTAAGCAACACATTAAGGTTCTTTCTTTATTCTTTATCGATCATGTGGACAGTTATCGTAAATATGACTGCGAGGATACTCGTGGAAAGTTTGCCATTATGTTTGAGGAGGAGTACCAACGTGTACTTCAGGAAATGATGCCAACATTCAGCGATGGTGAATATACCCGATACTTGAGCGATCCAAGAAACAGACCTGAGAATATTCATCAAGGCTATTTCTCTCGTGATAAGAAAGGGCGTATGATTGACCCGAAACTGGAGCGTGGTACATCCGACAGTAACGATGAAAGTGCATTCGACCTTATCATGAAGGACAAGGAACGATTGTTGAGCCTGAATGAACCTGTGCGTTTCATTTTTTCTCACTCAGCCTTGAAGGAAGGTTGGGATAACCCGAATGTATTTCAAATCTGTACGCTAAAGAACTCTGACAACGAAAACAAGAAACGTCAGGAGGTTGGTCGTGGTATGCGCCTTTGTGTGAATGACAAAGGTGAACGCCAAGACCAAGATGTGTTGGGCGAACATGTGTTTGACACAAATATCCTGACCGTGATAGCCAGTGAAAGTTATGATGATTTCTCTAAGAAACTTCAAACTGAAATGGCTGAAGCTTGCGATAACCGACCTATAATCGTTACAGCGAACCTGTTCACCAATGCAAGATTTCAGAAAGAAGATGGCTCAACCTATGTTATCAATGAACAGAAGGCAGCTGAAGTTCACGAAAGTCTTGTTGAGTATGGCTACGTAAAAAAAGGAAAGTTGACTCAAAAGTATTTTGATGACAAGCAGGCAGGTACTTTAGATTTCGGTGAAGAGGTGAATGAAATAAAGGATATCGTTATTCAGAAACTTGATACGGTATTCAATCCAGACCAGATTAAACCGGAAAACGGACGTAAGCCCAAGGAAGCTCATTTCGTTAAAGACAACTTTGAGAAGAAGGAGTTCCAGGAACTGTGGAAGAAGATCAATACACAGACTTATTACAACGTAAGCTTTGAAACCCCTTCCCTAATCAAAAATGCTATAAAAGAAATAGATGATCATCTGAAGGTTACTGAAATACGCATTGTCGTTGAAAGTGGCGGTATGGATAATATCCGCGACAGAGAGACGCTGGAAGCAGGTGTGGCCATGCAGCAAAACAACACTCGTACCATTCATGTGACCGAGGCAATCGGCAGCAATGTTACTTATGACTTGATAGGTGATTTGGTGTCGAATACAGGTCTTACAAGAAAGACTATCATTGAGATATTGAAAGGCATTAAGCCGGCAACATTCTCTTTGTTCAGATGTAACCCTGAGGAATTCATCATCAAGACCAGTCGCATCATCAATGACTGTAAGGCCTTGGCTGTTATTCAGTATATCAAGTACGAGAAAGTGGGTAACACGTTTGATACAGATATATTTACAGAATCAACACTAAGAGGCAAGTTGGGTATCAATGCCATTGAATCAACCAAGTCACTTTATGACCTTGTTGTGGTAGATAGTGAAGGTATCGAGAAATCATTTGCCGAATCACTGGAACGAGAAGAAGATGTAGTTGTATATACAAAGTTGCCGAAGGGCTTCTATATCTGTACTCCAATGGGGCACTACAATCCGGACTGGGCTGTGGCGTTCAAAGAAGGTACAGTAAAGCACATCTACTTTGTAGCAGAAACAAAGGGCAATAGCCTTGAAGGTTCGCAACTTCGTGGTTCGGAAGGTGCCAAGATTGATTGCGCTCGTAAACACTTTGCAGCTATCAGTAGCAGCGATGTGAAATACGATGTGGTCAAAAACTACAAGGAGTTATATGATGCAGTAACAAAGGTTTAACTTTAAATATTATTTAAGATGAAAAATTTTATTGTAGTAATTGTAGCACTATTGATGTTCAGTGCATGTGGTAATAAAGAAACAAAATGGGAATACAAAGTCGTGAAAGTTGCAGGTCAAGCTGCCGAAGAAATGGCTGAATATTCACCAATGGTATTTAATGACCAAACCCCTATGCTGAATAAGATGGGAGCAGATGGTTGGGAATTGGTAAATACTTATACGGAAACGAATACTGTTCATCCAAATTTTGGCAGTTCTGAATACGTTACTGGTATTAGAGAAAATACCAGAACCAGTGTGTTGAATTTCGTGTTTAAACGTCCACAACAAAAGAAAGATAAGAAATGAAACGCTTGTTGCATCTTCTCCTGATAGCAGTTTCTATCGTGGGACTGCTATCATGTAGCTCAAAGAAGGAAGAAGCCAAGGAATTAGTATCAGCCTTTTTTACTGCTGCTACAGATTCTGCATCTGGTCTGAAAACATCAGACTATTATTCTACTTACGATACATTGAGCATTAAACTGAAAAGTGATGTCTTAGATATCAATGATGAGGTAAAAAGCAAAGGAGATACTCTAATTGTGGAAGGTCAGAATAGCTATACAAGTGAAAATGGTGTATTTACTCAAGATAGCATAAAATTTTTTATTGCAAAAGTAAAAGGAAAGGAAGGACTTCAGATAATTAACTCAGCTGGTTTGATTAAAGTTCCAGACTTTCTTAAACGATTCGCAAAAAGCTTAAATGTATCTCTTGATGGGAGAACAGACTTTCAGTTGAATGATTTATTGACAAAGTTGAATAAATTCTATTCATCTAAAGCTTTCGATGCATATATGGAGCTTTTTCAAGGAATACAGGTCACTTATTGGGATTGGGAAACTGATTATAGTGAAGAGCCTCATGGTCAAGCTTGGCTGAAAAACAATCTTGATATCACTATAACCGATATTAAATATATAGTAACCTATTACGATAGGAATCACAATTTCATCAGTGATGATACAGGTACTGCATGCAGATCTCTGAAACCCGGTGAGAAATATCGCTTTTCATTCTATACAAGTCATGTAAAATATCCATCTAAAGCAAATCTTAAGTTGGATTTCACAAGTGCAAATGTTGAAAATATGCTATATTCAAAGAGATATTCAAAAGCTGATTTCGTAAAATTTTGCAAAGAAGATAATTAATGAACTAATGGTTGAATTATAAAAGATATTGATTATGCAGATTATCACTCCTCAGATAAAAGATATTGTACTTGCAGACTTGTTATCACCAGATTCTACTTCCTTTACTTTAGATTATTCGAAAAGCAAAGAAGAATATGGAGTTTCTCCAGAATCTGTTTGTTTAATATTGAACCAATTTGAAGAACTAGGACTGATTAAGAAAAAGGATTTCATTGGCCGACGTTGCTTAATTCATGTCCAAATGAAAGCTATGGATTTACATAGACATGGTGGCTTTATGGCTGAAGAGGAACTATTAAAAGGTAATATCGAGAAGCTAGGAATGGAACTCGACTTACTTTGTAAGCAATTAAGTCCAAATTATTCAGAAAAAGCGTCACATATAGCTTCTATTGCAAGTGCAGTGATGCAAGGTCTAACTTTATTTAAATAGCTGAAAATGTCTCATATATCAAACATCTCTATCAAACATTATCGTGGTATAGAATATTTAACTCAGAATTTCGGATCGGAGAAGTTTATTGTACTTATAGGTCGAGGGGATTCTGGTAAAAGTACGGTATTGTCAGCTATCAATTCTGTTCTATGTCCATCATGGAACCTATCGTTTAGTGATTTGGATTTTTATAATCAAGACACCACACATCCTATCGAAATTGAACTAACCATTAAAGAACTGCCTAATGAATTATTAAAGGAATCGAAGTTTGGTTTGTATATTCAAAACGACATTAACAACACAGAAAATCAAAATGAACTTACCATTAAAATAAAATTGACAGTAGATTCATCGCTTGAACCTCATTGGGTTGTTAAATCCCGAAAAGAATCAGATATTGAAGACAAACCTATTTCGGGAGCAGAAAGAGCTTTGCTCGCGGTAAACTTTATAACAGATTATACAGACAATCAATTTGCTTACAACCGTCAGTCACCATTATATGCTTTAACCAAAACAACATTAGAGGAAGGAAACACCATTGAGCAAGTAAAATCTGAACTAATTCGCTCTATGGCTGGCTCTGTAGTAAATGAGCAACTAAAACTACTTGATGCGCCCTTATCTCATTTATCTCAAACAGCAGCTCTCTTGGGGTTAGAGATTTCGGAGTTATGCGCACAATTAGACATTAAAGAGAATCCTTATACTGGGAATAGCATCGCTTTACATGATGAACATCTTCCATACAGATTAAAAGGGAAAGGAAGCAAAAGATTGATGTCTATTGCTATTCAATCAGAACTAACCCAGCAAGGAGGCATTATTCTAGTTGATGAATTGGAACAAGGATTAGAACCTGATAGGATTACCCTTCTTGTTAGAAAACTTAAGAACATTGATAAAGGTCAGGTTTTTATTACAACTCATAATGCAAATGTAATTAGTGAATCTGAATGCCATAATCTTTTTATAAAAGCTAAAGGGAGTAAAGAGCTACGTAATGTAACTCAAGATTTGTATGCTTGTCATCGTTATAATCCACAAGTTTTCTTTGCTAAGAAAATAATTATGTGTGAAGGTGATACCGAGGATGGATTCATGAAATCTGTTGATAAATGGCTATGGGAGAAAATAGGTATATCATTCTCATCCGTAGGAGTCGCTTGGGCAAATGTAGGTGGTGGTTCGAATATGTATGATTATGCGCTGAGATTACAGAGATTAGGCTATACAACATGTGTATTTGCCGATGACGATAAGCCATCCGAACAAAAGGAAAAAAAAGATGAATGTACAAATAGTGGTATTAACTTGTTTTTATGCCAAGAAGGTTATTTTATCGAAAAACAATTGATGCATGACTTTACCATAAATGCTATAAAAAAAGTCATCCAATGCAAACAACTAGGATTTCCAAAGACACATACGATTCCAACCTTAAAATTAGAACAAAAAATTAGCAATAATGCTATGACTATTGAATGTGAGAATCAAATTAAGGAAGAAATTGCAATAATGTCAAATACAAACAAATGGTTTAAGCATATTCAAGGTGGAGAATTTTTGGGACGGGTCTTTACAGAAGATTGGAACCAAGAAGATGATACGCATATGAAACAAACTATATTGTCATTATTAAAGTGGTGTTCTATTGATATTAAAATATGATTGATTGGAAAGATTTTATAGCTTGCAATCGAAGCTTATTGATAGCTCCGGCAGGGCATGGTAAGACGACGGCTATAGCTGATTGTATTTTACAGTGCCCAGAAGACTCTTGTCAACTCATACTGACACACACACATGCAGGGATAGCATCATTACGAACAAAGTTTAAAAATAAAAATATTCCTCACAAAAAATACCAACTTGAAACTATAACTGGCTTTGCTCAAAGATATGTACTTAGTTATTTGGGTTCATCAAAGCTTCCAAGTGAGGATGACAAAAGTTACTTCAATATTGCAGTGGAAGAGTGCAAATTACTGCTACAATCAAGTGTTGTACAGACAATTCTCAAAATATCATATGGAGGTGTTTTCGTGGATGAATATCAGGATTGTACTATTGCACAACACAATATGATAATGACATTGGCATCAAATATGCCGCTACATGTGTTAGGGGATCCATTGCAGGGAATTTTTTCTTTCGAGAGTTCAGCATTAGTCAACTTCGACAATGATCTTAATATATTTACAAAATTTGAACTTTTAAATCATCCATGGCGATGGAAAGATACAAACCCTGTTCTTGGACAGTGCATTTCAAATATTAGAGAATCTCTTATCAAGGGAGAACTGATAGAATTAAACAATCTGAAGATAAATGGCTTATATGTAATTAACAGTTCTGAGGAAAATGAAAAGTTTAGTTCTCTGATTAATATAATTAATAAGGAAAAAAACATACTCGTAATTTATCCATCCTATCATGAAGTCAATAAATATGGGAATATTCAGTTACGAGGAGATTTGAATGATAGAATTAGACTAAAACAGAGGGTTGACTTTAGTAACAAATTCTCATTGATAGATGCCATTGATAGCTCTGAGTATTACTCTTGTGCAAAGTTGATAGATGATTTTTTAAGTAAATGTAAAAAGGGGCGTAAGATAAAAAGAGTGGCAAGATTCTATGATATTTTAGAACATCTCCATTTGAATTCATCAGAGATTAGTAAATGGATAAACAAGAGCAGAAATACTTTTGTAAAACGAACAAAAGTAAATGCCATATATTCAGAAGAATTAGCAAAAACCTATTCGCAATTTGAAGCCACAATAACTCTTGAAAATCTAAAAATCCTGATAGAAAAGATTATTGCATTACCCAAAATTAAGTGTTATCATAGGGATTTTTATCATACTATTAACAATTGTCTTGGAATTGCTATTAAAGATGATATTTCACTATTTGAAGCCATGAAATTAGTAAAGACAAGGATACGCCATCAAGGACGAAAAATTAACGACAACTGCATTGGAACGACTTTGCTAACTAAAGGTTTGGAATTTGATACTGTGATTATCTGGGATGCTAACAAGTTTGAAGATGCAAAGAATTTTTATGTAGCCATATCACGTGCTTGTAAGAACCTTTATATCCTTTCTGAAAAATCCGCTTTGAAATTTACCATAATATAAGTTAAAACGAATTAATAAAATATTAGATATTATGCAAGGAAACGCAATACCATTTAGTAGATGTATAGAGGGTGCTAGAATGCAACTTATTATACCAGTTTACCAACGTAACTATGATTGGACAATTGATAATTGCAATCAGCTGTTCAATGACTTGGTAAAGCTAAAGGCCTCAAATAGACCAAAGCATTTCTTCGGTTCTATAGTTACAACAGTTGCTGATACGATTGGTAATAATCGCCTTGTGATTGATGGACAACAACGTATCACAACAATCTCATTGTTGTTGATTGCAGCCATTCATGCAGTCAACAATCATGAAATGGAAATAGAGGATGAGTTAAAAATAGATTATGCTTTTGAAGTTTTCCTAAAAGCAAATTTTTGCAGTGGAGCCAGAAAACAAAAGTTAGTGCCAATTGAAAATGACATGGACGCTTACGATAGAATCTTTGAAGGTGTAGAAGACAAGTTCATTGAAAATTCAAAGATGACCAGAAACTATAAGCATTTCTATAAAAAACTAACAATAGGTGAAAAGCCTTTTACTTTTGATGAGCTTCTTGATGTGATTGAAAGGTTACAAATCATATCAATAGAATTGGAAGCAACGGACGATGCTCAACTTATCTTTGAAAGTTTAAACTCTACAGGTTTAGCGCTGACAGAGGCAGATAAAATTCGCAACTACCTTTTAATGTCTCTTTTGAGTGAAGAACAGAAAGAGTGTTATAAGAACTACTGGCAGAAAATAGAGGTGTTAACTGATTATAATCCAAGTATGTTCTTGCGAGATTATTTGGCTATAATACAACAGTCTCAACGCCCCGTTCAAATAAACTCGCTTTATTATGAATGGAAGAAATACATGGATGGACGTGAACGTAAGACTGAACTGATTCAAATGCTTGAATATGCGGAGTATTACAACAAGGTCTCAAAAGGCTGCCTTGGTTCTGATAAGCTATCAGTAAAAATGAAACATCTCTGTAACCTGAAGACAGATGTGGTGAATTTGTTCTTCATTCCATTCCTGAGATATGCAGATAAGCAAAAGTTTGATGAAAAAGAAGTTTATGATGTAATTGACTTAATTGAAAATTTCTTGGCTCGTCGTATCATTTGCAGTATTCCAAGCAATGCGTTAACCCAAGTGTTTTGTGCCCTTCATAGAGAAGTTGTAAGAAGTTACAAGGAACTTTCAGATGCAGGAATCCCCCATTCGTATAAGTATGCTGATATATTGTCATATCATCTCTTACGCCGTGAAGGAAATTATCAATTACCTCGTGATACACAATTTGTGGAAGCTATCAAACAAAGGGATGCCTATCACTTGCCGAAACCAGCACAGGTATTCATATTTGAAAGATTGGAGAACTCAATAAATGGTGAAAAGAATGATGTTGCAAAGATGTTTGAAAACAAGGAAGTTTCCATTGAGCATATAATACCTCAGACACTAACTGATGAATGGCGTGTAATGCTTGGACAAAATGCAGATGCTATCAGTGAAATGTATTTGCATACATTCGCCAATTTGACGCTTACAGGAATCAATAGCGAACTCAGTAATAAGCCTTTCAATATAAAACGTGATGGCTATATTGATAAAGAGGGTAATAAGCAACCTGGTTATGTGGAATCAATCTATCGCTTGACAAACTACGTGAAGGCTTGTGATAAGTGGACTGAGGTTGAGTTAAAGAATAGAGCCGATGCAATTGCAGCTACATTCCTAAAACTTTATCCTCTACCAAAGACAGAGTATAAACCCTTAGCAAGACCAATAGATGAGATTCTATTTGAAGATGAAAGCTTCAATCCAACTAACCGTAATATAAGAGGCTATGTCCTATTTGGAGAATCACATTCAGTATCTACATGGAAAGATATGCTTGTAGAAATAGTAGAAAAAGTGAATGAAAAATATTCAGATATAGTTGATACTCTTTATGATGCAGGTGCTTTCTTTTGGTCATCACCAAATGAGCCATATTGTACCAAGCTTTCTACAGGAAAGTATCTTTGGACATCAATGGATAATAGAAATAAAATCAGATGTTTGCATTATTTGTTTGACAAGTGTAGCATTGATGAATCTGAATTAGTATTGCTACTTGAACCAATTAAAAACGTACAGTCATGAAGTCACCAACAATTTTCAAAGAATACATTTGGCTTGTGAATACAATTTATAAAGCCAAGAAGATTACATTGGGGGAAATCAACCAGGAATGGATGAAGACCGAGATGAGTGGAGGATTGCCTTTGCCACGTAGTTCATTCAATCGACATAAGGATGCCATCGAAGAGATGTTTGGTATCTATATCGAGTGCGAGCGTGTGGGTGGTTACAAATATTACATCGGTAACGCTAAGGTTCTTGAAGAAGATACCATTCAGAACTGGATGCTATCTACTTTGTCGGTGAACAATATCATTAGTGAATGTAGAAGTGTTCACGACCGTATTATACTTGAACCCATTCCTTTGGATGGAGAATACCTGCAAAGAGTGATTGAGGCAATGAAGGAAAATGTATTGATAAATCTTACTTATAAGAAATATGGTACGGAAACCATCAAAGAAGTGGTGGTGGAGCCTTACTTGGTGAAACTGTTTCATCGTCGTTGGTACTTGGTATGTCGTTATCCGGAAACAAAGGAGTTTCGTACTTTCTCTTTTGACCGAATGCTGAATGTGGAAGTTACAAGTATCCGCTTCAAGAAGGATGAAGATTTCGATGCCAATGAATACTTCGATAATTGTTTCGGTATAGTAAAGGATGACAACACACCTGTTGAACATATTGTGGTTCGTGCTTATCAGAATGAACGGTACTATCTGCGTGACCTACCCATGCACCAAAGTCAGAAGTTGGTGAATGAAGGTGAAGACTATGTGGACTATGAATATAATCTCTGCCCTACACTCGACTTCTTCGGTTATCTACTCTCTCGTGGCAGTTATATTAAGGTACTGGAACCACAATGGGTGGCTGAGAAAGTAAAGAATATGCTCTTAGAGGCAGTGAAACGCTACGAAAACGAAGAAAATTCGTGATATTCTGAAAATAGTTGTTTCCTGTACCGACATTTGGGACAAGCCTCACATACCTTTGCATCGTAAAGTTCATAAAAGTGTAAATATGATGATAACAGAACAAGATAAAAATAAGGTATATTTTTCTAATCTGCTCGCCTTGAGCTATCCATCGATATGGAAAGAGAGATGTGAGGTACTTGCGAAGTACAACTACACGGCAGGGAGATTGACTTACACCAAAGACTATTGGTGCAGAGACTTTATGCCGGTTCAGGTTGGCAGTGATAAATTCGTTCAGTTCCGTTATGATCCCGATTATTTGGCTGACTTACGTAAATATAAGACAAATCCTAAGGATACGCTTAAATATTTTACAGACGTTGATATAAAGGTTTCTAAATCGAATCTTGCGGTTGATGGTGGTAATATGGTAGCCTGTCGGAATTGTAAAGGCGAAACATGGGTGGTAATGACTGACAATGTGTTTGCCGAAAATCAGGAATACTCGAAAGATGATGTTATTACGATTTTGGAAGCAAAATTGAAAGCAAAAATCATTTTGCTCCCTTGGGCTGGAAAGGATGAAGATAAATGTGGTCATACAGATGGCATCGTCAACTTTATCGATGGTAAATCAGATAAACCGTCTGTAATGGCTTACTACCCTCTTTATCGTAAAGAAATAGCCAATGGAATGAGAGTGTGTTTGAATGAGATTTTTGATGTACACGAGCTCTCGTTCACAAAAGATGAAGAAAACAATTGGGCGTATGTGAACCTGCTACGCACCAAAGACTTCATCATAGTGCCTGGATTAGGTACTGATTCTGACCATGAAGCCATGGAACAAATAGCTCTACTCTATCCTGATTTTCGGGAACACATTCACCAAATCAATATTGCACCCATTGTTAAAGAGTATGGTGGTGCATTCAATTGCTTGAGTTGGACTGTAAAGATATAATTCAAAAGTTACTAAATATGGAAAAATTAGAAGGTTGTGTTATCAAGGCTATGAAGCTTTCAATGGAAGCTCATGCCAATCAAAAGGATAAAGCTGGAGAAAACTATTTTCTGCATCCTGTTACAGTGGCCATGACATTGGCAAAGAACGGTTATTCAGATGAATATTTAGCGACAGCATTGCTTCATGATGTAGTGGAAGATACACCCTATACATTGGAACAACTCAGCGAAATGGGATTCAGCAAGAATATCATAACGGCTTTGAGTTTGCTTACCCACAAAGAAGATGTTCCTTATATGAACTATGTGAAAGCAGCAAAGAATAATCCGATAGCAAGAGCTGTAAAGATGGCTGATTTACTGCATAATATGGACACTTCTCGACTGAAAGAAATAACCGACTGGGATAAGCAACGGTTGGAGAAGTATCACAAAGCTTTTGAATTATTACAAGCTGAATAATTGAAATTTTGAATTAAACCTTTAAAAAGATAGTATATGGAACAGATAAATAAAATTAAAACAGCATAATTATGAAAAAGCTTGGATTGTTGCTGGTGATGATGTTGATTAGTGCAACAGCTTATTGCCAAGGTCGATGGGTGTTGGACAGTACCACTGACGACTATACGATGGAAAAGAATTATATCTTAGTACATTATGAAGCAAAAACAATTGATGCTGTATTTTATCCGAAAGATTCGAGCATCAAAATCATCAAAGATTATAATGGCTCGTCGTATTTCGACGCTTGTTGGAACGCAGCTATTGAAAATGGTGGAAGGATTGACTCCAAAGAAGTTCAGTTGGATTGCAGGCTGATAACAAACGGACAGTTTGAGGAATTTATCTTTGATGACCTTCGCATATACTATCAAGGTTATGAAGACGATGGGAAGATCGGGACTTCGGGCTTTTATAGCTACTTTTTCTTAAGCGTAAGTCCCGAACAATTAAAGAAAGCGAATTACCTAACATATAGATATTATGACACTATATCAGGTGATGTTCTGACCAAAAAGATCAGTTTAGCCGGATTCACGAAGTGTATGAACTCTATTAAATAAAACAATTAAATCATTATCATTATGAAAAAGGTACTATTACTATTGTTATTGGCGTTGCCAATGTGTATGTTCGGTCAAGCAGACAACAAAGCTAAACAGATGACTAAGTTTGAGGAGTTTTCTTCTGCTACAGGGAAAATCGTTAAGTTTCAAGATTATAAATTGCCTAATATGGCTGAGAGTTTTATGGGTAGCCTTGAAACTGGCATCAGAACCATAATGGGGGGAACCTCAAATGCGTATTTCTATAGAATAGAAGAGACAGAAACGTCTCGAACTGTTAGCCATATTGCAATGATTGAGTATTCAGACCTTGTTGAAATAAATAAGGCTTTGGATAAGCTTTGTGCATCAGTTGAAACAGATATTGCAGCCAATCCTGACTATCTCGAAAATAAATTTAGAACTGTAGATGGATTTGAAGTTGGCTATTATATCAACAAAGCGAAGGCATCTTGGTTCATGAAACTTGAGAGATACACCTCTAGTACCGTGTTTGTGAAAAATCAGGAAACATTGGTGGACGCATTTAAGAATGCTCAGGCAAAAATTGAAGAATTAAAATCGCAGAATAAATAACGACGAGATTCAATTTTTGGACGCAGAAGGAGTTGTACTAGCAACAGGTCTATACAACGATTTACGAACATAATCTAGGAAGATGGTTGGGTCAAAAGCCTGACCATCTTTTTGTGTCACAAGATGAAGGTGGGGGCCGGTACTTCGCCCAGTATTGCCTGTGATACCAATAGGCTGACCTGCCACTACTTGGCGACATCTTTTATCGTGCCTATTCTTGAGAGTTCTACTAACAATCTGGCAAATCGGTTAGTATAGGTTCGTTTACCAGTCAGAAAATGAACGTCTTCCTGCTTTATACAGTCACATTCTTTGCAGCATACACGTTGTACCTTCATGTGCAGAAATACTTGCTTGTTACCGATTGGAACACTTCGGATCATACGTTCTTGATAACTGGAAAGGGTTGTATGCTTACGCTTGCTGGGGATAATGCTGGTTTGTTCTTATTCCGATACCTCATCACTGCGGAGATAGGCTTAAACGCATCGAAAGCATGGAATGAGTATTTGGAAGCACGGGATGAACTGAACACACTATACTCAAAATAGTATATCAAAATCAAAATAAATTGGTTCGTAAGGATTAAATCATTTTAACCTAACATCCATATAATAAGCTTGTTAAAGCTTGCATATCTCGGAAATTATTTGTATCTTTACACCTATAAATCAATACATTAGAATCTATGGAAGGACTATTTACTATGTTCATTATATACATTATTGCAAAAGCAATTTTCGGTGGCAACGACTCAAAGAAATCAGGCAAACGCAGAAAAAGACGCAGCTCCTGGTCTTCGGATTCAAGCTATAGTTCCTACGACTGCTGGAGAAAATCCCATAGTGATCAGAATACCTTGTTCTGATTTATCCTATTGCCTTCAACTTATCCAGACACTCAGCTTGTGTTTCTCGGATATAGTCCAGAATAATGGTTGGATTGATAGGTAGGCCCTTATATTTGCACCCTAAATGCAGATGCTCACCGGTGGAACGTCCTGTACTGCCACTTAACCCGATGACCTCTCCTGCATTGACCCAATCCCCCTTTTGGACGGATGTCTTAGATAAATGACAATACGATACCGTGTAATCGCCATGCTTCATGGTGACATAAATGCCAGACCTCTTATCAAAGCCCACCTCTATCACACAACCTTGCAACATACTATAGACTTCATCCTGTGAAGCCTGTAAATCCAATCCATTGTGCTGACGCTTCTTTCCTGTGAATGGGTCACGACGCTGCCCAAAAGAAGAATTGACCTGTATCTGTTTCAGCGGATACGAAACACCGATGTACTGTCTGATAAGTTGCCGACGGACCTCCTGCAAAGAATCCACCTGTGTACAATCCTCCCTCTTCTCGACAAACGTGTGATTGGCAGTTGATTGTTCCTCGATAGAAGGATCATCAGCTGCCACTACTTTATATATCCGTGAACAGACGTTTACGGTATTGAACTGTGCATGACTCTTTAAGCTGCACATTGACATAGACAATAAAAAAAGTAACGCTTTCATGCCGCAAAATTACTTTCACTCAGTGAAAAGGAGCCTCCAACCCCGATACCTCAATAAGAAAAGCATTCTTCTTTAACAGATAATCCATATCTGAACTCAATAAGTGAACTCCAATCTATACATCATTCTCACGGCAATTATCCAGTTGGTGAGTTTAGTATTTGAGTTCAGTTCTCTGAAATACTTTAATTATTCTGAAAAACAGCTCCTTATAAAAAGTCTGTTCACGTCTGTCCGTCAAGCCCATATTACTTTTGCAGTGAACTTAGTAATAACACAAAACAAAGACATACATGAACATACCCATGTTTTCAGAACAGGATATTCCGTATAATATCCTCAATGAGTTCGGACTGACAGAAGAGATGATTACGGATTTACCACAGGAATCCCTTCATGCCATCTATGCTGGACGACGCTCTCCCGTACTCCCCATCACCGTTGAAGGTGAGAATGGAGAACGTGTATCCTGCCGTACCCGTTTCTGCCTTATCCGCAATGAAGAGGACGAAGTGGATATGGTATTCATTCCACAGCTCATAGAAAGTGACCTTTCATCGTTCAGCCCCGAAAAGCAGGAAATCCTGAAGAAAGGACTTGCCGTAACCGATATGATGACCACCTCGGAAGGTCGTGAGGTCATGGCATTCCATCAGATAGACCGTGAAACCTCACAAGTGCTGTCCGTACCTACTCCGGTCATCGGCAGAAACATTCAGATTCTTGCCGACAACCTGCATCTTACACCTTCTGAAATGGCTTGCCTTAGCAACGGTCAACCGCTGACATTGATTCTGGAGGACAAACCTCTGACGGTTGGCATCGATCTGAATGAGACAACCGGTCTCAGAGCCAACAATGGCGATGAACAGCTATGGTTGAAGAACCCCAAGCGAGACTGGGACAAGTACAACTTCGGCTTGTATGGCTGCTGGACGATGGATGAAGACGGCAATCTCGACTATATCCATGAGGACGACTATACCGATGAGATGTGGTCAGAACTGAACAAGACCGGTAAGGCACGCATACAGACACCTACACACAGAATGTAAACCAAAAACAAATGGCAAAAGAAAAATTCTATCCAGAAGAAACCTTAGTGGAAAAAGTCCAGAGTGGCGAATTTTCATGGCTTGACTATATCAACCACCACTCACGAGAATGGAAAACCGAATACGAAGAATATTGCAAAGGCCGTGGCCTGAACATTGACTCCGACAGTGCAGAGCAGTTCTTGGACTACAAAGAGACACAATTGGAACAGGCTCTTGAAAACGGAGATGCGTAAATACCTATCTAATGTCAATTAGAAAAAACACGAACCCGCGAACATTGGACTTGCAGCCCGAATTACAGGACATCCTGATGAGAAACGGTATGCAAGCCCATCTTGTGGGCAGCAGTAACGGCTTTCAGTTGGTGGTGCAAGGACATGATTCACCAGTTCTGACCTACAACATTTCACAGAAGCAGTTGGAAGCACTGACCGATTGGGGAACAAACTTCGCCAACAAGAAAGCCTACAACACCTTCACCTCCCTCGTAGCCAACGATTTCGATATGCCCAAGAACTTCGTCCACGCCCGTAATGCCAACGGACGTGTGGCAATGGGTCTTCACGGCTACCGCATTGGCGTGGGAGAATATGGCAGGGAGTCCATGAACAGACCCTTTCCTCACAGACATGGCTGGCAAGGAATGTGTATGGGGCATCCTGTACCTTTTCTTGGATGGACTCCCCGTCAGCAGGAGGGCTACCACATGAGACGTATCGGAGGACAGTTGTACTATGGCGGTGCTCCCATGGTTTCCAATAGACCTGATGGACGCATGAAACCGGGTGAACTCCAGAACGGAGGTTATGGCTTTTACTACAAAGGCTCACAGGCAACCTCCCCACAACCATCGGAAGACGTGCTGAAAGATTTGCAAACCGTCATTCAGCCGGTAATAACCGTTCCAAGAGAACAGAAACCTGCTATCCCGTATAATGAAGCCATCACCTCGAAGGTCTATTTCAGTAACGAGAAGTGGCAGGAAGTGCTTGCTTCGCATGGTATCGTCATTGATGAGAATGCAAAGATGGTGACTGTCCAATCCGCCGCATCACCTGCCGACCTGCAATATTCACTCACGGATGAAGAGCTGAAAACCTTGACCAGCAACTCAATAAAGGACGTACCGATAGACAAACGCCTACAGGTATTGAATGGCGTAATTGGTGAGGACTTCAAGGAGGCTATCACCATGGATATGCTCAACAGCAACAAGTCCATAAACATCAGTCTGTCAGACAAGGCACAAGCCGAAATCAACAGCCAGTTGGGCATTGCCAATCCACAGGCAGAAGCCGCAATTCAACAGCAAAACTTCATTGAGCAGAACGAGAACCTGCAAACCATTCACCTTGAGTTGGGCAATCTTGCAGAAGGCGGCGTGCGTATGGACGGCAATGACCTGGCAGCTATCGACGAGAACAAAGGATGGTTCCGTGAAGGTCGCCACGGTCGTGAAGTATCTGTCGATGAGATACGGGTTGAGCCGATTGCTCCAAACCCAACTGAAGGAACAGCGAAAGAACAGACGCAAACCGAGGGAAAATACAAGATGACAGCCGTTATAGACGGTCAGGTCATCAGTCATGAAATCACCCAGAAGCAGTTTGACAAGTTCATGGCTGTGGATGACTATCACCGCATGAAGCTCTTTTCCAAGGTATTTCCCGAAGTGGATATGAAAAGCCGGGGTGACGGTGTAGGATTGGGAACAAAAATCGGTGCGGCACTGTTGGCAGGTATCACCGTAGCAGGAGAACTGGGACATGCCTTTCATCATCGACCTTCTCCCGACATCTATATGGAACACCATCATGGGCCAGAATCGAGAGCCTACTTCAAGCCCGGTGTGGATAGTCCGATGGATGTAGCCGCACGGAACTTTGAAGCAGCGGCGAATACAGACATGATGCGCCATGAACTACAGCATGGCAGATAACAGAAAAACAACAACGAATGGCAGAACTGAATTACGAAGACTTCAAGCGACGTGTCAATATACAGGATTTATTGGTCGATGCAGGTTACACGCTGAACCGAAGAGACGGCTTGCGCTATCCATCCTATGTCAGGGTAGGCAGCGACGGCAAACGCATCCGTGGAGATAAGTTTATCGTTACGGGCAACGGACTCTGTTGTTTCCAGCCACCTGAGCAGAAAAACTACAACGTCATCTCCTTCATCAAGGAGCATCCGAACCTGTTTGCCGAGTATTCGCCCGGCATGAACAGTGACAGACTGGTGAATCTTGTCTGTAACAGATTGCTGAACAACCCGATTGAAGAACGCTCGTATGTGAACCTACAACGTGAGCATACCCAAAAACCGTTCAACATCGCAGATTATGAACGGCTTGATTTCCGATTGGGAGACTTTGACAGTCAGAAAGCTTTCTACCCTTACTTTAAGGCTAGAGGCATCAATCTTGATACCCAAAGAACCTTTCACAACAATTTCTTCATAGCCATGAGGGAAGCTAAAAATGGTAAGACATACGCCAACCTGTCTTTTCCCTTGCGCAAGCCCAATGACCTTGAAAGAATTGTCGGACTGGAAGAACGAAGCCGTGCGAATAAGGACGGCAAGACGATTTATAAAGGGATGGCTGCCGGAAGCAATGCCACCGAAGGTCTGTGGATGGCATCGCCAAACGGAACTTCATTAGACAAGGTGAAGGACGTGTATTGGTTTGAGAGTGCATACGATGCAATGAGTTACTATCAGATAATGAAAGCTGACGGCAACCAAGCATTGGATAAAGCCTGTTTCGTCAGTACGGGAGGCAACCCCAGTGTACATCAATATAAAGGTATGATGGCACAGACCATGCAGGCCAATCATCATCTTTGCTTTGACAGAGACCGGGCAGGACGAATGTTCGCTTTCAACTTTCTGGTAGCCAAAGACAATGCAGGTTACAAAACCGCACAGACAGAACAAGGTGTGATGGTGATTGAAGCCAATGGGCAAAAGTACTATACCGATATTACACGAGAGGATTTCAGTCTGGAGGCAATCATCAGCGAGCTCAACCTGAACCTGTTGATGAAGCCCAATGACCTGACGGAATACATGAAGTCGATCCAAAAAGAAGATGATTTAATGTCGGGTGACTTTGATCTGCTGAAAGGTGAGACAGGCAAAGCCTACAGCCGCTTTGAATCATTGGCAGAAGAATACAGTCAAGTCAGTGGACCTTTCAATACACAATTGTGCAAAGAAGACCTTGCCGATATGAAGAAAGAGCTGAATGAACTTTCATCCCAATTCAAACAGGCATTCGATAAGGCATACAAAGAATACAGAACTTCTCCCAAGGTCATTTATGAGCCATGCAGTCCCGATTACAAGGATTGGAACGACCAGCTTCTTGACAAGAAACGATACACCTCCGAGAATATCATTGAATCCGCCATTGACGGCATTGAGGGTGATTATATCGAGCAGAAAGATGACCATGAGGAAGACCGAAAGCCTGATAACCCCGAATTTGAACAGACCGAACAAAGACACCATTTCCGTAGATAACCGATGACAGAACCCACTATCCACAGATACAGAACCATCATATTGCAGCCACACTGGTTGCAGTTTGTCATTGCGGAGTTTCCACTGATACTGCTTACAACCGCCTTGTTCGGTGTGGCTGGACTGGAAGCTATCCCCATTCCCAACATCTTTCTTTGTATGGCAGGATTGAGTGCCCTCAATCTGTTATACCGCTTCATCTACCTGCGTCGTATTGAGTGCCGTATCAATGATGAACAGCTGATAATGGAGCATGGTGTATTCACCCGAAAGAGTGATTATCTGGAACTTTACCGCATAGTGGACTTCAACGAGCATCGTACCCTCATGCAACAAATTTTCGGATTGAAGACGATAACAATCTTCTCCGGAGACAGAAGTACCCCCAAACTGGATATTATCGGTGTAAAGAACGACCTTGACTTGGTTTCGATGCTCCGTGAACGTGTATCACATTGTAAAAAGACAGCCGGAATCTATGAAATCACGAACCGTTATTAAGAGCATCCTATCCTGTACACTGATGCTGTTCCTATCACATACCGCCAAGGCACAAGCGATATTCAATCCCGGTGAATGGCTTGCACTGGCAGAAGGCAATGAGCTGATCAATTCCCAGATTGAGTCTGAGACGAAATCACAGCTACAGACTGCCACCTTGCAGAACACCATGGCGGCTGAGTTCAACCAAATAAAGAAATGGGAAAGCAAGTACAGCGGTTATCTGCAAACAGCCAGTGGCTATGCTTCGACGCTGAAAGCAGGAACCATGCTTTACCATGACGGCGTTCACATCTTCATCACATTGGGGCAATTACGGAAAGCCGTCTTGGAAAACCCACAAGGCATAGCGGCCACACTGTCGATGAACAACCTATATGTGGAAACCGCTACCGAGCTGATCTCCGTGTTCACGCTGCTCAATGAGAGCATTGCCAAAGGAGGCACACAAAACATGCTGACGGGTGCAGAACGATCCCAAACGCTATGGGCGTTGCAGGACAGACTGGGCGCATTCAGCAAGAAACTGCATTATCTGTATCTGAGTATCCGCTATTACAACCTGACTGATGTGTGGAACCGTGCCAGTGCAGGAATGATAGACCGAAGCAATGCCGAAGTAGCCGGTCAAGCCTATGACAGATGGCGAAGAGCTGCGAATGTGGCACGATAAAAAGAGGAGCCCATGAAGAAAATACTGATACTGATACTCGTGATGACCGGTTTTGTGAAGGTGCAAGCCCAATCAGACCCCACCTTGGCAGGAATGATACTGCTCTACATGAACAAGGCAGAATCCGAGTTGAAATCACAGGAAGCCTCGATGCTGCTGGAGAGTACGGGACATATATGGCTGAAAGAGGAAGTGGATGAAACCACAAATATCCAAAAGAAGTTCAACACCTACCTTGACAGCTTTCATTCCATCGTCTGCTATGCCGCCCAGATATACGGCTTCTATCACGAGATAAGCAATCTTACGGTAAACCTGTCCGAGTTCACCCGGCAGTTGGACAAAGCTCCAAGCAACGCACTGGCGGTAGCCCTCTCGTCAAGACGGAATACCATCTATCGGGAACTGATAATGGGCAGTGTGGAGATTGTAAACGACATCCGGCAAGTTTGTATGAGTAACATAAAGATGACTGAGAAAGAGCGGATTGAGATTGTATTCTCCATCCGCCCCAAACTGAAACTCATGAACCGCAAGCTCCGACGGCTGACCAGAGCTGTGAAATACACATCGATGTCAGATGTATGGGCAGAGATTGAAGGCGGTGCCAGAGAGCCAGCCGACAAAAAGAAGATAGTACGAGAAGCGATGGATCGATGGAAACGTAACGGTCGCAGAGGCTTCTGATAAAACAAAAGAAACAACGATATGAGTATATGGAGTAACATAGCCAGACGTGCAGGACGAGTCATTACCTATCCGATTACGCACCCGGGCACAACAGCACAGGTTGTGGGTAAATCAACCAAGACAGCCGTCGTTAGTGGTGGGTTGGGCTATCTGGCTTGGGAGAATGTGGTGAATGACAAGCCGATTATCAGAACGGCATCGGATGTACTGGTCGGAAAGGAAACGACAGAGAAAGTGTCTGATGTAATGACCGGTACGGTTGATGGTGTCGGCAAGGTGGTAACAGGAGCCGGCAATCTTGTGGAAGATGCAGGAAATATACTTTCGGGTTCCAATAATTCAATGGGAGGACTTAGCAATTTCTTTCAGGGACTGTTCTCCGGAAACGGACTGGGTATGATAGGCGACTTCTTCAAGAACATAGGCAAAGGCAATATCTCAGGATTGAGTCTTGCAGGACTGATAGGTGCAGCCTTCCTCTCTTTCGGACGCTTCGGCTGGTTGGGAAAGATTGCAGGAGCCTTACTAGGTATGATGATCATCGGCAACAACTGGAATATGAACAGGGTTATGGGCGGTGAAAGGCAACAGGAAAATGAGGGCAATGACCGACAACGTTCAACCGTTGAACAAGCCCGACCACAAACCCCACAACCCCGAATACAGGAAGAGACTCCAACCGCCGTAATTCACCGAGGCAGATAAAACCCCAAAACACATGATTTATACACAAGAAATGAATCTGACATCCTCCAGTGGCTACTGTATGCCCTTTGAGGAACGAGACAGAGACGTACAGCTCACACTTAGCTATGGAAAGCAGCAGCATCCGAAGACCAGTGAAGAGTTCTTTCATCATGGTATCGATTTCAATACCAACAACTATTTCCTTGCGGCGGTTGCAGATGGTATCGTTTCGGGTATCGGCATCGACCGTAAGAAATACGGATTGTATGAGACCATCAAATATGGCAAATACGAAGTAACCTACAGCCACCTATCCAATGTCTTTGTCCAGTTCGGACAAAAGGTAAAGGCAGGACTGGCTGTCGGTGTGAGTTCGGATATGCTCCACATAGAAGTGAAATTCAACGGTGAGGAAATCGACCCGATGGAATTTATCACCATGCTCTACAGCAATGTGAAGACTTGGTCAGAGAAAGGCAAGCCAAGACCTGAGTTTGTTGCCATTGATATGGATGTTCCCAATGACTATGACAGCGACAAGGATGAGATTGAGAGTCTGATGATGCGCTTCTTCGCCAACTATATGAGTGACCTGAGCGGAGGAATGTACACCTCACCGGGACACACCGAGCAATCCCTCCGACATATCTTCTCCACGGCATCCATGAAGGACTATTTCTATGAGAGTATGCCGTCCATGACCAATCCGTTGGGACTGGGACATAAATCCATTCCTCTGATAGCAAAGGTGCAGAACCTGCTCATTGGCGATTTTCTGAATTATATGGCCTTGCGGCATCAGATATTCCTCTCGTCGATGACCTCACTCGAAAAAAAAAAGCTGAAGCCGAAGCCATTGCCGAAGGAATTATTGTAGATCCACTCGCAGAACTGGATATCGACATACAGAGTTTTGATATTCCCCGACTGGTGAGTGTCTATTCTGACAGAGCGGGAATCCGCTGGTGGACCAAATGCTGGTTCAACAACAAGGAAGACGGAGAACCTGCTGTGGAAGTGGAACAGCAGATGGCAGTCCTTTTCCTGCACGACCGGATAGACAAGGATGAATGGCTCGAAGAGTATTATCCCAAGCAGATGGAGATGTATCATAACGCAATAGAACAAACCAAGGAGCAACTGCTCTCACAAAGCATCTAAAAACCTATGGCAATCAAGAACTCAAAACGTTTTTCAGAGGTGGAGTATTGCTTGCAGCATTACTTCAACGCCCAACTGGTGCCGCTCATGCGGAATGTCCAGAATGACCTGAACAAAAAACAGGTAAAGGAGTATGCCGAATACCAGATGAGCTTTGCCGGCATCATGCGTTCAATGGCCAACAGCATGAACAATATGCCCGATGACTCCATGCAGTATGTGAAGCTCACCGGTAAGTGGAACAGCAAGACCACCGAGGACTATGTGGAGATGTGCCGTAAGGATATTGCCTCCAACAAAGACCTGCAAAAGGACTTTGCGAAGATGGCTGCCGAATGGCGCAATACGGTGGTTGCTGAGATCGGGCGTGAGCGATACGATGCCCTCTCAAAGAAACTTGGAGGCGATATGGCATTTGCCTATGTGGATTACCGTGTGGAACAAATGATGATTGACCACTTGGTTGCCCAGAAAGTCCCCAAGTCATCCATGGAGTATATCATCAGGAAAGCAGGTGAAGGCAGTCTGTTGGGGCTGACATCCGTCCTAAGCCGAACACCCTTGGATAAAGAGATTGCCGAATGGTGTGAAAAGGCATATAAACCAAGTACGGTGGAGAAAGGAGTCGCCAAAGTCGGCTCGTTTGCCTCAGACACCATTATGACAGGCGGATTCGGCTCATGGGCTTCCTTTGGAAGACTGGCAGCCGTTGAAGTGGCCTTTGCAGGTGCGGAATACTACATGGACAGCAAAAACAAAGGTAAGGAAGCAATGACCGTGGAAGATTGTATCAGCCGTGCCGTATTCGGCTCTCAGAAAAACGTGTTCACAGACTTCCGGCAAAACAGCAGGAAGATATACTCATGGGAGAACGACTACATCAAATCATTCAATCAATCACTGACCAAGAAAATGGGAATAGCCACAACCAAACCTCTTTATATGGATGCCTTTGTTCATACACCTATGTTATCATTCGCACCTGCCACAGAACGAAAGAAGGAATATGCCAATGTTCCTATGGTGATTGCTCCCGGTCATGAGGAAGAATACCTCGCAGATAAGAAAAGGCAGGATGAACAGAAAGCACGAGCACAGGCACAAGCCAAAGCCGAGGAAGCGGAACGGTTGAAAAAAGAAGAACTTGCCCAACAAGAACCACCGAAAGAAGAAAAAACAGGCACTGCAACAGAACCGGAACAAGCCACACCACAGAATGACAATTCCAATGGCTGGGCCGGTCTGCTGAAATCCATCGGTATGGGCAATATGGGTGACATAGGCCATAACCTTGGCTATGTAATCTCCATGCTGCCTGACATCCTTATCGGTCTGTTCACAGGCAAGACCCAAAACATGAACTTCAAGAACGGAACGATGCCGTTGGCTGCTGTTATGGCAGGGATGTTCGTCAAGAATCCGTTGCTGAAAATGACCTTGATGGGATTCGGAGGTATGAAGCTGCTGGATACTGCCGGTGGAGAGATTCTTGAACGGAAGAATGAAAGTCCTGCCCGACAAGTGCAATACAAGACCTACACGGAGGAAGCCTTGAATCCACGTATTCAGAATCCGACCCTGCAAGGCAATTGTCTGGTGGCAAACATAGACAAAGTGCCCTGTACCATCCAACTGCCCGATAAGGTGGTGAACGCCTATAATGCAGGAGCCTTACCGCTGAACACCCTCGCCAATGCCATCCTCGCCAAGAGTGACCAGAATCAGATAATCGCACAGAACAACTACAGCCAAGAGCAGTACCGCAACGAAAGTGAGAACCGTGAACGTACTGTCGGCATAAAATAACACCCCAACGAAACAACACAGAAACAACATATAATGAGAGATAAATCTACAGCAGAACAGAATGCAGCTTCCCGTCAGGTTGAACTGATTACGAACGCACTCGACAGGGCCAAGACAAATGAAGGGTTTTGGCTGAATGTCGCAGGACGGTTCTCACCATCCTTTTATCCCAAAGGTATCAGTGTCAGTCCGTTCAACGCCCTCACCTTGGGATTGCACAGTGAAGAGAACGGATATAAGTCAGCTTATTACACCACTTTCCGTGAAGCCAAGAATCAGGGAGCTTCGGTATTGGCCAAGCAGAAAGGTGTGCCGTTTATCTGGTATAACTGGAAGGACTATGTAAACCGCAACAATCCCGATGAGAAGATTACCAGAGCCGAGTATCTGAAACTACCGCAGGAAGAGAAAAAGCAGTTCAAGGGGATTCACAACCGTGAAATCTTTACGCTGTTCAATCTCGACCAGACCACACTGCCGCTTGTCGATAAGGACAGATACCAGAAGATGCTGGAGCTGTCGGGCAGTTCCATCGAGCGGTTGCACACAAAGAATGAAGACACCAAACTCCGCATGAGTGTGAATGACTTCATGTTGAAGATGCGTGATAACCTTGTGCCGGTGCGTAGAGATACCAGTGGCGTGGCAAGGTATGATTCGACAAAGGATGTGGTCTATATGCCCGACCAAAAGCACTTCGCCCACTATCACGATTATGTTCAGGAGATGCTTCGTCAAGTGGTAACAGCCACGGGACACCAGCAACGCCTTGCCCGTGAGGGAATGGTGATGAACGGAGCCAAGTCGCCCTCTGACGATGCGGAGAAATTCGAGCGTCTGATAGCGGAGCTGTCATCGGGTATCAAGATGCAGGAAATGGGATTGCCTGCCAAGATTTCACCCGACAACATTCCACTTATTGAATACTGGCAACGAGAACTACAGGAGAATCCTTGTATGATTGATGCCGTTGAGAGTGAAGTGAATAACGCATTGGATGCGATTCACCGAGCCGAAGACGGTCATAAGATTGAGTACAAGACCGAAATCAACCAACAGACAATCGTCAGTGAACGTGAAAAGCTGCGTCCGAAAGTTGATTCTCGTGAGTGTGCCATCATGATTGACATTATCCGTCAAGGCGGTATGCGAGTGGATGACCGCAACTTCACTTCAAAGGAGGATAAGGAAGCCTTTCTGAAAAAGTTCGATGTGGAGTATTACGAAAAGGAAAAGAACTACGGGCTTTCCAAAACAGACAGTGAAGACCCTGACGTGGTGGAAGTCGGCTATTCGACAGCCGTAGAACAGGGTTCACGCATGGCAGGTGTCCTCGCTGAATACATGCCATCGGACTGGAACGTCAGGAACGGTCGGTTTGTCATCGCAGAGAGTATTCATGATATTCCTGACAAGCAGAGTAAGGAAATGGTGATTGTCAAGGACACAAAGACCGATATTACCGATGTGGTGTTGCCTGCCTGTGCTGCTACTGGTGGAATGGTTATCCTGTCTGACAAGGATAAACGCCCATTCCATCTTACGCCTGATGAAGTGATGTCGGAGGCTGAACGGAATGAGGCAAATGCCAAAATCACAAAGAATGATCTGCAGGGATTCAGCAAAGACCGTATAGAGTCTGCACTGATGAAGAGCGGCAGCAGTTATGTGCGTTTCTTCAACAATGACGGTTCATTGGGTTACAAGCCTGATGACGGCTATTTTGAGAACAAGGAGGTGACGGTTGCCAAGCTGAAAGGATGGGAACTCAAAGAGGTCTCTAAACTGGATATCAGCAAGGCGGTGAATCAGATAATCGCTCCGACATTCGAGCACATACAGATGCTCCGTGATGATAAGGGACGCTGGGCACTGTATCTGAAACCGGAGAATGAGAATGGATTCAGCGTCTATCCTGACAAGGCAGACCTTAATCAGTTCTTCTCAACCATCAAGCAGGAACAGATGGAGGAAAGCCAGCATCTCAGACAGGAGTTGGCAATGAAATACTACACCAAGGTTCAGAATCGTCCGGACTTGAAGTTTGACCTCTTTGATATGGGTGTCAACAAGGAAGATGCAAACAAGATAACCCATGTGAGCATCTTCCGTACCCGTGATGACAAGTTGCTCTGTCTGCCGACTATTGAGGGAACGGAGAAACTCAAGCCCCGTGAGATTACCCAGCAGCAATGGCAACGTATGTGGATTGTGCCCGATATGAACGCATACAAGAATCAGTTAGCTGCCAAGCTCTATGCCGATGTATTGCATCCCGAACAGAGCGAGAAAAAGGAAAATGTGATTAAGACCTCTCTGCTGAAACAGTATGAAAGTCTCAAAGCGAAACATCCCGATGCCCTGTTGCTTTTCCGTGTGGATGAAACCTATCAGTGCTACAAGCAGGACGCTATTGTCGTGCAGAAGTCATTGTCGATAGAGAAAGCGGAAGTGACCGTGGACGGTACGGATGAAAAGGTGGATATGGTGTCTTTCCCGAAGTTTGATTTGGATAAGTTCCTGCCCAAACTTATCCGTGACGGAAACCGTGTCGCCATCTGTGACCAACTGGAAGAGCCCAAACAGGCGGTAAAAGAAGCACCCGAAGAAGGGATTGAGGAAGAGAATACAGCACATGTGCGAACAGGTAGAAGAATGTAGCCAATGAGTAAAAATCAGAATTACATCGAGGAATACAAGGAACTGGCCATGGAACAAATGCGTCGCTATGGCATTCCAGCTTCCGTCACCTTAGCCCAGGGCATTCTTGAAAGTGCCAATGGGCAAAGTCAGTTGGCAAGGAACGAGAACAATCATTTCGGCATCAAGGCATCGCAATCCTGGATTAAAGCAGGTGGTAAATATGGTCTTTATTCAGATGATAAGCCTAATGAGAAATTTTGCAGCTATGCCTCTGTCGGTGATTCGTATGAGCATCACAGCAAGTTTCTGAAGAACAGTACCCGTTATGCCGCCTGTTTCAAGCTCCAACCTGATGACTACCGTGGTTGGGCGCAGGGACTTGACCGGGCCGGTTATGCCACTGCAGGAAAGTATGCACCAAACCTTATCAAGATTATCGAGCAGAATGACCTTGCCAAATATGACCGGCAGGTTCTTGCAGAGCTGAAAGCCCAAGGAAAGAGTATCGGTGAAGAGAACAATCCAAGAGCCGAAACAGCTTCCTCTACACAGAACAAGGAGTATTCCTTTCCCTTGCGTCGTGAGGAATTTATGCTTGTGACTTCTCCCTTTGGTATGCGACAAGACCCATTGGATAAGTCCAGACAGCAGATGCACAAAGGTATCGATATCCAAACAAGACAGGACGACGTGTTGGCAACGGAAGGGAAAGGAAAGGTTATCTCTGTCAATCCAGATGCCAATTCCAGTGGTGGCAAGTCCATAAAAGTGGAATACGAACGCGAGAATGGAGAAAAACTGCAAGTCAGCTACCTGCATCTTTCGTCCATTGATGTAAAAGTCGGTGATGAAGTAAATGCAGGGCAAAAACTGGGAGTGACCGGCAATACAGGTACCCGTACCACCGGTGAGCATCTTCACTTTACCGTGAAGCAGGTCTTTACGGACGGCACATCCCGTGATTTGGATCCGGCTTCCTACTTGACTGAGATAGCGCAGAAAGGCAATATCACCTTACAAGCCATGTCCAATGGTCAGGATCTTCTTACCAAATACAAGAGTCAGGATGTGAATACAGAGGGCAAACAAGAAAATCAATCTATGCCGACCTCTCCAGAGGATTGGATGAAGAAACTCCTTTCATCAGAAGACAGTGGCGTGAATATGGCGCAAGGCGACCCAATAACCGAAATGGCAATCACCATGTTCACCTCACTCATGGCATTGGCCATGCAGATTGACGGTAAGAACGAACAGGAAAAAATGCAAGCGGCTACTGATGCCGCACTCACCAAACGCATTGACCTCAGTTCACTTTTACCAAACATGAAATCAAGTGCATTGGTCATTGGAGAGAATGGCCGTGCGACACTGGAGATTAACAATGGCAAAGAGGTGATGCGCCACGAGCTGACGAATATAGAGCTTAACAGACTATCATCTGTACTGAATGCTACAGATTTATCGGATGACACTAAGAAACAGAAGATAGCCGGCATGGTAAGTTCCATTTTTGCCACACAGCAGGTCTCTCAGAACTATGAGCAACAGGCTTCACAATCTGAGAACCATGTAGAAACTATCCGCAGATAACCAACAAAACAAAATATGACAGGTAAGAAAAGAAAAGTATGCAGTATCGCAGCCTTGGCCGTCGCCACGTTCCTATGGGACTGGGGACTGTATGCCATGACCAATGCGTTCGTGGCAAAGCTGTTCCTCGTTATCATTCTGATTTCAGGAGCATGGTGCTACTATGAACTGAAACACGCCGTAGTGGTGCCACCCGATGATGAAAAGAATGAGATTCCTCAGACAACGGAAGTGTCCTCTGAATCAACGGATAGTGAGTAACCAACCGAAAAAACACAAAAACAGAAAACCATGATAAAAGCAGAAGTAGCGATAAACGGTGTTATCAGCCGTGCTGCAACACAAAGAACAGGTAAAGACGGCAAGGCATATACCCAACTGACCTTGACCGTCAATGTGGGTGATATTGCCAAAGAGACAATGCCCATCGAGATTTCCGTAATAAAAGACGGATACAATATAGCCGAAGCCAACCAATATGGCACAGGTAAAAGAGTGGAGATTATTGGAACACTAACTTTCAAGAAACGGGGTGAGAATATGTATGTGAACCTTTCAGCAAAAGAGATTCATCTGACCCCTGCATCTGTGACGGATGCTATCAATGGCGATTTGGAATTTCGAGGAACTCTTGGAAAGACGATTGACGAGCGTAACGATAAGAATGGCAAGCCTTATCAGCTGTTTTCCGGGTACAGTGCTGAGAAAATAAACGAAACCTTTGAGTTTACTTGGGTTCGCTTCGCCCGATTCGCAGGAGATAGCAGTAGTATTTTGGTTCCATCAGCTAAGGTGGAAGCCAAAGGCAAGCTCACCATTACGGTGTATCGCAAGAAGCTGAACCTTGATTGCAGAGTAGATGAAATCAAGGAATGGGTGAAACAACCTTATCAAGAAACCAATAAAGACCTACCATTTTAGTCTATGGCATACTACAAGAAGAAATTCAACAACGACGGGCCAAGTGCAGAAGACAAAGCCTTGGAGAAATTCACGGAAATGATGATCGAAAAGGTTAGCACCCTTCAAAGCGACTGGAAGAAACCGTGGTTCACAGAAGGCAGCATGAAATGGCCAAAGAACATGAGTGGCAGGGAATACAACGGTCAGAACGCACTTATGCTTATGCTTCAGTGTGAGAAGATGGGCTATAAAATCCCCGTTTTCGCGACCTTTGACCGTGTGGCTGCTCTCAATTTTGAAAAGGACAAGCAAGGTACACGCAAACCTGTTGTTGATGAAAATGGCGAGAAGCTGCCATTGGTGTCCATCAACAAAGGTGAACGTTCATTCCCCGTTTTTGTGACCACGTTTACCTGCATCGACAAAGATACTCATGAACGGATTAAATACGACGATTACAAGCTGATGTCCAATGAGGAAAAGAAGAACATAGCGATTTACCCCAAGAATCAGGTCTTTTCCGTATTCAATCTCGACCAAACCAACATGAAAGAGGCTCGTTCTGAACTGTATGCCAAGTATGAAAAGGAGAATCAACTATCAAAACCAGATGGTTTGGAGAGCAACAAAATGTATGAGTTCCATGCCATGGATGCGCTGATTGAGAAGAATGGTTGGGTATGCCCGATTTATCCGAAACATCAGGATAACGCTTATTTCTCCATCAGCAAGGATGAAATCGTCGTTCCTGAAAAGTCTCAGTTTGTCGATGGTGAGAGTTTTTACAGTAATCTTCTGCATGAGATGGTTCATAGCACGGGAACAAAAGAACGATTGAATAGATTCGAACAAGGAAATGCGTTTGGATCATCCGAATATTCCACGGAAGAACTCAAAGCCGAGTTAGGTGCTGCACTGATTGCAAGCCGTTATGGTATGACAAAGCATGTGAAAGAAGACAGTGCAGCTTACCTTAAATCATGGTTAGGCAGCCTAAAAGAATCTCCAGATTTCCTCAAAACCATTCTTTTGGATGTGAAACGTGCATCGTCGATGATTACCCAACGAGTTGATACCATCAAAGAACGTATTGAACAAGGATTGGATCCAATACCTCCAAAGGAAGAGGTAAAGCAGGAACAGCCTGTTGCCAAAGAGTCTGTTTTCTATACCAGCATACAGTATCTTCAAACGTCAGATGATACCAGTTGCTTGGATAAGATGGATGCTAGTGAAATTCTACAAGAAGCAAGAGAATATGACAACGGTGATGCTTTGGATATGGAAAACACCTATAACAAGGCTGCGAAATACGCCGGAGATACAGTCATTGCAGAAGATGAGCATTATGCTGTTGTCAATAACAACCAAGTCGGTGGTACTTATGAAATCTTGCGAAAGGTTTCTGAGAAAGACATACGTAAGAGCATCAATCGCTATGGTTTGCCAAGCGAAGCTACTGATGATGTGAAGAACATTGGCAAATCAATGGTAGCCGAAAAGTTCGAAAAGATAGCAAACCAACGAATACCGGCATTCGAGATGAATAATGGTAGTGTCCTCTATATACAATATAATAAGGAAAAGGACAATTTGGACGTTGGAACAACAACTAATTCTGGACTATCGGTAATATATAGTTTTCCCTACGATCACGGTTTTAACTTAGACCAAAATATCGAAGGAGTGCATGAAAAGTTGACAGAGATAGCAATCTATCAAGCGGAGATTGAATCAGAAAATGTGGCAGAACCTTACCCAACAGAAGAAGATCAAGAAGTGCATCATTACCATATAGGACGTTAAAAAAGTGCGATTCCGTCGAATATTCTGAAATATATTTTAGTTTTCTACTAACAAATAGGAAATAAGAAGAACGATAAGGTACATTATATTTTAAGGTTATCAAGGATTGAATATAAAGGTCTAACTGTTTCCATTGACTTTATGTGGTTCAGGGATGTAAATAGTCAATGTTTGCGTATTATTCTACGCAAACATTGACTATTTACCGTAAAAACAATCGATTATCCAAAATAATTGTTTAACTTTGCACACCAATTAGAAGTTACACCCATGATAGAATCACTATATATAAAGAATTTTTTGTCATTTAAGGAAGAGCAAGAAATTTCTTTTATCGCATCAAATAAAGAAAAGGGCCAAGATCCAGAAATGTCTGAATTTTGGTACAAAGAGGTTTCTAGTAATAAAAAGCTTCTTAAATTGCTGTTTTTTGTGGGAGAAAATGGAGCAGGAAAAACGAATGTACTTAAAGCTATTAATTACATTAGAGAAGTAGCTATTCGCCAGAAAACTGACAGAAGAGACAATTTTCAGTACTGCCCATTCAAACTTGATGATACTTCTTGTAATAGTCCATCAGAAATAAAACTTACTTATTATATTGATTCTGATTGTTATTCTTATAATATTGTAGTTGGAGCAGATTGTATAATAAGTGAAGAATTGAAGAAGGTGGCTGGACGCTCTACATCAAGAGTGTTTTTGCGCACAACCGATAATGAAACAGGTGCTGTTTCAATATCTTTTGGGACAGCTTGTGACTTGCAGAAAGCAACACAAAAAGAATTGGTCAACTCTACCATATCTTCCTGTTCTGTTTTGGCTTCATTTTGGAGTCTAAACATCGAAAGTAAAGTATTAAGTCAAAATTACGAATACTTCCGTGATAGGATTAGTCTTGTGCATAATTCCAAAGAAAAGACTCTCGCTGATAAGTTGTATGAGTATAAGGATGATGCTCGTATGCGAAAACTAGTTCTTCAACTCTTAAAAGACCTCACAACAAATATCGTGGATTATGAGGTAATAGAGTCTGTAATATCATTCTTGGATGATCCTAACATCCAAAATGAACCTTCTTTTAAAGAACTAATGCTTAAAAGATATCCGGAAGGAAAAATTTTCCATAGGATTCTGAGATTTGCTCATAGTACTTCTCATGGTCAATATCAATTGGATGTCGATGAGGAATCTTTGGGTACAATTGACATTATCAGACTTATGATAGTTGTATATGACATAATTATTAGTAAGAAGGCATCGTTTATTGATGAAGTCGAAAGAGGAATTCATACAAAAGCCTTGCAGTTTATCATTAAGGCTTTTCTGCTTTTATCAAATGAAAGTCAGATTATTGTTACAACTCATGATCTAAAATTACTTGATATGTCATTCATGCGTAGGGATTCTGTGAGAAAGGTTGTAAAGAATAATGATGGAGTGTCTATTATAGAATTAATCAACCAAAATTTACTTCATCGCAACTCAAGCTTAATGAATAGAGTTTTTGCTGACGTTCTGTCTGAAATGCCAGATTTATTCAAGGATGATGACCTCTTGTCTATATACAAGGATATACTTAATAAGGAAGAATAAATTAGTTATTTGAAATAACTAAATATATCAACAACTAACTATCAGTATTGATCAGTTAGTTGTTTCTGTTTTATAGCATCTCTAATTTACGCAAAATAAAGTTACGCACCGCGTTTTATAATATTATAAACCATATTTGCGTATAATATAACGCAATAATACAATATAAATTTCATTTTATTTGGTAGGTTGATGTTTTTAATGTACTTTTGTGTTGGATATAAGCACAGAGGTTTGGTCAGCCTGTTGTGTAGTAACAATTTTAATTGGGTGCTAAAGGAGCATCCTTGTTGACCAGCAAAAATAATGCCTATGGCAAATAAAATTACATCATCAAAAGTAGCATCTCAAGCTTCAAAGGCTTTAAAAGATGGACGTTCTAGTAGTAGAACAAAGAGCATCGCAGGAAGCGCCTTGTCTCAACGTGAAAAGGGTAAAAAAACAAAGTAAATTTATTGGTATTAGTTATGGAAAAAGATTTTAATTTTTTTGTAAACAAGGACAAATTAACGTCTGCAAGCCAGTTTGTAACAGGCTTACAAATAAAAGAGTTAGCAAACGTGCCCACCGAACATGAACTGTATCAGAATGTTCCTGGTAATACAGAAAAGCTAATTCTTAATGAGTGCTTGGTCAATCTTGGCATTCCTGGAGTTGAGCATTTCTTCACTAAGGAACCAAAATCGAATGTAGTACTTATAATAAATGGTACACCATGTCCATTCTCTGAGGATAGAGCTTCATTTGAGGCAATCGTGAAGCTAGCATTCCCGAACAAACCCATTACAGGCGAAAACGTGGGCTTTACAGTGTCATATAGTAAAGGTCCTGAGGAGAATATAAGTGGAGTTATGTCTCCAGGTACTTCAGTAATGGTTATAAATCTCATGCAATTCAATGTCACAGCAACTCATAAGTCGTAATCCTTGTTTGCAGAAGCTGCAACAAGAAGGCTTTTCATTGCAGGTATGTGGTGGTTTTTTAGTAATCCATCACATACCATATTTGAACAGCGAACTAGAAATAAAGGAGGGCAAACTTATCATGAAGTTAAATTTGTCTGGAGATTTGGTTGTAAAGCCAGAAGATCATACCGCATATTGGTCAGGAGAAATTCCGCATGAAATTAATGGAAGTGCTATCTCAGCTTTGATTAACAACAGCAATCATATGGATCATGGTAATAATTTGTTCAGTGATCATTTTTTGTCTTGTAAACCAGATACGGAATCATATCCTGATGAAAACTATCCGACCTATTATGAGAAAGTTAAAACATATTGTCAAAGGATATCAGCTCCAGCATTATCTACTGACAATATCGCTTGTAAAAGAATCATGAATCAAATTGCGCCTAACTCTCCAGAATCTATATTTGAATATGTCGACACTAATTCTTCTAAGGCTGATATTTCACCAATATCAGAAACTTTTGCAAGCCAAAAGGTTGCAATAGTAGGATTGGGAGGCACTGGTGCATATCTGTTGGATTTTCTTGCAAAGATGCCAGTAAAGGAAATTCATTTATATGACGATGATACATTTAATTCGCATAACGCCTTTCGTTGTCCAGGAGCTGCGAGTGTTGATATTCTAAACGAATGTCAATCTAAGGTAGATTATTTGAAAAGCATATATAGCAACATGCATCGAGGTATTATTGCACATTCTGAGAAGGTTACAGAATCTAATATTTCGGAGCTGTACCAGATGGACGTTGTTTTTATTTGCGTAGATAGAGTAAGTACTCGAAACCTTGTCTCAAAGCATCTAATAGAACAGAATATACTATTTATTGACTCAGGGTTGGGGATTCTGAAACAATCAAATAGTTTATTTGGCCAACTGCGTGTGACTACAGGCTTTGCTCAGCATTATAATCATATATCCTCAATATTTGGTTCTGATGTTGAACTAGAAGATGAATACTCATCTAATATACAAATAGCTGAGTTAAATGCAATGGCTGCTGTGCTTATGATTGTCAAGTGGAAGCGAATGATGAACTTCTATTCAAACACAACACAAGACAACAATATCGTATATACGATTTCTACTAATGAAATTGTGACTGAATGATGAAAGTACAAACTTTTGTTCCTGAATATGTAGAGTATATACCGACTCACTTAGAGTCAGGCAAGCTTTACATATCAATGAAATATGCAATAGCAGTACATTTATGCGCATGTGGTTGTAATGAAAAAGTAGTAACACCATTCTCTCCTCAAGACTGGAATTTACAGTATAATGGAGAGACGATAACTTTGCACCCTTCTATAGGAAATTTTGAATTTGTGTGTAGATCGCATTACTTTATTATAAACAATAAAGTTGTATGGTGCACAAATGAGTATAAGAGATATCCTAAAAAGCAAAATAAAAAGAGATGGAAAAGATGGATTGACTGTTTTCGTTCTTTATTCTAATATAGGTAACGTGTTTAAATACAATAATTTTACACGTCTGTACTGAGCTAATAATATAGAAAGCCGACCCTATCACAGGTCGGCTCTCTCATTCGTGTATTTACAAAAGAATCGAATGATTTTTATTTAAAGAATAGTTCCACCTTTGTGTTGCGGTTTACTTGTATTGGTGTAAATACGTTAATTCCACCAACGGATGAAAATGTAATAGAATCATCATTCACACCTCTTTTCACCAAATGTTCAAAGATGGTTTCTGCTCGCTTCGAACTTAGCTTTTCATTACTTATATCTGTACCAGTTACACTGTCAGCCGCACCTGTTACACGAATACGCAAATTGTATTTCTTGGCTATCTGGGCTATCTCATCAAGATTGATAAGTTGGCTACGGTCTATCAAAACGTCTGTGTCAATCTTGAAAAAGAAATAGATAGGCGAACCGATGCACTCACGGTTGTTGCTCATGGTTAAAAGATACTCATTCCAAGACTGATCGTCTGACGGCTTTGTGAAAGCACTGTCTGCAGCTGTTTGATTTCTCCAGTGACGGCCTCTGTCAGGCTTGGAGAAAGAATCACCTTCTTTACCTTTGCCGATTCGAGCCATCAATGAATTGAGACCGTTGTAGTCATTCTTTGGATAGATGCGAGAACGCTTATGATTGTCGCCGTCCGAACCGTTATAAAAATCCAGCAGACCTTCAATCTTCAGAATCTTACGCATCTCAGCCAAGGCTTTTGAATCCTGTCTGTGACGGGCATCCATACTTCGCGAATACTCTATCAGCCAATCATTCTGTGCCATATAAGGCTTGGCATCCACAACCTTTTTCCAGCCAGTCTTACCAAGGGTCACTGACAGACCTGCCGTAATGCCTACTAAATTATCACCAAACTCCCGGGAAGCGCCGTGGCCGTCGAAATCTTTAAATGTGGTGGTGCCACCAAGTTCCATGGTTAAGTGAAATCTTTGGGAAAGACGATAGCGTCCCATTACGCCGTAAGAAAAGCAGAAAGGACTGTTCCCATTATCCTCGTTGTGGATTAGCCCTAGGCCTACGTAGGGAACAACTCCCCATCGAGGCTGATCTCTTCCCTTATTGAAGTAATCGACAGCATCAAACAACAGGTCTGCATGTACCAGTTTGTACCCCGTGTTCTGAATGTCGGCATTCTTTAAATCGAATCCCTGAAAAGAGATACGGGCACCGATAGCCGGTGTGAACCATTTGCCGACCTGTGCATTGAAAGCAGGTTTGATGCGTCCGAATAAGTCCTCACATCCGAGTGGGCTGCCGGCAAAAGCCGACACTCCACCGCCGACAACCACAAACCAATTGTCAACAAATCCGGATGCTTGGGTAACATCTCTCAAATAGGTCGGTTCCAGTTTATGAAGCCACTGCTCACTTTTTGTTGTGCCTGAGAAGGTGAATGAATCTGCCTTTTCATGCTCCAAATTACTAGCCTGCGCTGTGAGCGAGAAGCAGACTGTAGATATGAATAATAGTTTTTTTATCATGCGTTGTCTTGTGCTTGTTTTGAAAACTGATGCAAAGGAACAGCAGAATCTGCCGGGAGAAAAATTTCCGTCCTTTCACGTCTCTGTTTTTAACTGTAATTCAGTTATAACGCCAAACTGAACTCAAAAACAGAACTCAACCGTTCCGAGATTCCTGTATATGGCTATCGTCTCATACGTCGTGAACCTGATGGTCTCATCATCCGGTGAGCCATACGCATACAGCGCATTGCCCAAGCACGGTCTTCCTCGTCCTCCTTTCTTCCCCAAGGCAGGTCGCTGCCGCCTCCTCCGCCACCATGACCTTGTGCAAAGGTGGTGGCATCGTCCATCATACCGCCATACAGATATAAGGCGCACGTAAGGATTTCCTCCCCATGAGTAGCCATATCTGCCAGCAGTGAGCCGTCGAAAATATCCAAGTCACGGAATGTCATCTGTGGCAAAGCGTCCTGGAAGTGAGAGACCACATCGTCCACGACGGCATCCTTCAAGCGGAAGCGTATCTGTTCCTCCATTTGGTCAGCAGCATCGTATAACTGTTTCTGGATGTCGTCCCGGTGAATGCGCATCTCCTGAATGTCGCTTGCCAATTGGTCACGCTGCTGGACAGCCACATCGAGTTTGGCGTTCTTGTCTGCCAGAGAAGAGATGACGGATTGCAGTTGGATGTCGAGCTTCTTTATCTGCTCACGGATGCTCTCTGCATTACCTCTGCCATTCTTCAGTTCATCAGCAAGACGCATCTGTTCCGTCTCGATGGTAGCTTTCTTTTCTTCGAGATTGGCAACCATCGTCGTAAGACCTTTCACCCTGCGTTCTGCCAGATGAATCTCCATGTAAAGCGCACGGAGCTTCGCCTTGTTGCTCTCGATCTCATTCTCCAAAGCGGTGCATTCACGGGTAAGCTCTCTCCTGTATTCTTCCGTACTGCGATGCCGGGCACCTGTCTCAGCAACCTTATCACCACGGTCAAGTCCCCACTTGGCATTTACCTTAGCCAACTCATCATGAAGTTCCGATGTGATACGTGAATACTCATACTTATCCTTGCCGGCAAACAACCGCTTGTAGGCGAACTTCTGGTTCTCGTCTAATGGCAGAAGTGAGCAGTGTATATGTGGATTGGTTTCGTCCAAATGCACATAGAATCCGATGATATTTTCCTCACCATATTTGTCGGCTATGAAACGGTACATATCCTGTGCCCATCGCTCAATGTTCTTAGTCCGCACCACATCGCTGTTATTCGCACCGATGTCATAATCCACCTGCTGGTCACCAAACGCAATCTCTCGCATACGTTCACGACTACCGCCCAGAATGATATTCACCACGGTTCTATAATAAGGTTTCTCCAACCCTTCATTCGGATCCTTTATGCCACGAGCGGTCAGGTTCTCTTTCATCCTTTCGGGAATGCTCTGAGACTTATCCACCGCCTGTACCTTACCGCCCTTGCGAATCTCAAAATTCAGATGCTCCCGTGTGCGGTCATAGTTGCCTTTGCTGATGGCATAGCTCCAACCTTTCTCCGTCCAACGACGTTGGTGTTCGTTGCTTTGTGCCGTTGTCATACCCTTGTCAGGGCGACTGTCTATTACCTGTTTTGCCATTAAAATCAGTGGTTTAAGTAAAATCCCAGCTTGCTGCCTACTGGTCAATCTCCTTTGTGGCTCTGCCACCAAAGGGGAATAGGCTACCCCTCCCTTACTTTATCTGAGCAAGCGGGCGAGCCCGCACTCTATCGACGACCGTCTTTCTTCCAATCTGATATAAGGGAAATGACCGGCAGATTAGAATGGGTTGGGTCGAAGACAGCGAAGCGTATAAGGATGCAGAAGCGGGATTTTACAAGGGTGTTACTCGTGGTTTGAGACGTTCATATCAGAAGGATTGATGCAAGTGCCGAAGCGGATAAAAAAGGCTTCCAGTCTGTCGGCAGAGGTAGTCATGGCTTCGTTGCTGTAAATGGTGAGCGACAGCGTGTCGTCTTCGGGGATTCGTTTGAGGTATTCCTGCCAACGTTCACGGTTGCCGCCACAGACATTGTAATAGGCTCTGTAGAGTGCGTGCTCAACCTTTGGGGTATATGTCCACTCGCGGATAATATCGCTCATGTCAGCGAATATTTCATCGAACAGCACACGGCAATACTTACGCTGTGAACTGATCATCTCTGACTCCTTGGTATCAACCATCAGCGGTGTCTCTTTGCGTGTCTGTATTTTTGAGGATAAGTCACTGGCAGTCTTTGCTGATGAATCATCCTGCTTGCCTTGTGGTGAATCTGCCACCTCTGAAACTTTGGAAGCGTCTTTGTCCTGAACAGTAGGGATAGAAGTATCATCCACCACCTGCTGTTTCCAAGCGAATTTGAGCGCATCGAATGTGATGGTCATATTCTTGTAGGAATCCTCACGCTCAATCTGTCCGAATGCCGCCAGTTCACTCAGGAAGTCACGGACAGTAGAGCGTTGCCAGCTCCATTTGTCGGCAAGTTCGGTGATGGTGGTATCAAACTCGGTAAGCAGTTCCGCCGTTGCCGTTTTTGGCAGTACGGAAAAGGGCTTTTTCACCATGGCTCTCGCCAGCAGGTCGATATACGCATCCGAACGTGAATACCTGCCTTTGGGTCTTTGGTTGAGAAGCTTCATCAATCGTGGAGTGACCACGACATGACTGATTTCGTAGGAAAGATCATTATTCATCTTCTTGTGTTTTTGTTGTTGGTTTATGATACGGAAAGCCTATCCGATATGCCAGCAGCTCGTGGCAATATCAGATAGGCAGTGTTTTAGTTTTTTGTGTTGTGTTCTTCTGGTCAATAGTACTTGCGGATTATTTCTGAATGGTCAAAAAGAAGCAGGTGTAACGGCGTTGTACTCTCCACCATACTGCGTACTTCTTTTGACGGATAGAAAATTGCGGCCGTCAGCAGGATGCCGAGTGTTACCGCCATCGGAAACAGATGCGGTGTGAACAACGCCACCAGTATCAGTGTATGGGTGGTAATCATCACCTTTCGTTTCTTCAGAAAGTAGAACAGCAGCTCTGCCAGTTGGTGTCTGATCAGCACGGCAGAGAATGACAGTGGCAGAAATGTCTCGATGACATTGACCCTGCATCTCGTCTGAAAGAACAGAAACAGCAGCAACAGTACCATCACGGCAAGCACGTAGAACCGACGGGTTACATCATGATAAGCCATGCGTAAATAGAAGGCTCTCATCAGCCTTCCGTCCTTCTTATAACAGCAAATGGCGGCTGTAAGAATAAGGACAGGGTAAATTAAAGAGATTGTACTCCAAATCATAATAACAACTTTTATTTGATGAATAATTAATAATGTCGATTGATCAGTAAACTTCCAGCTCCAGCCTGATGCGTTCCTTGGAAGCTTTGTGGATTATCAGTTCAATATCCTCCGGTGTCGGCTTGCCGTTCCTTATTCTTGCACTGAAATGCTTGTTGTTCCTGTGAAAGCGGATTGCATTGTCAAGCTCGTATTCAGGAATGGAGAATACATGCCCACGGGGGTATTTCTTGTGAGGCCATTTGGTGACAAGGCGAAGGACTCTCTGGTGGCAAATCTGTATAGTGCCATTGACCAGCATATAGAAGTCATCGCCCTTGTCCGTATCAAGTACACCTATCCACGTGCGGTACTTGTTTGTGAGATATTGCATCTCGTTCCAGATCTCACTTTTCATGGCTAAAGAAAGTCACTCATTACCTCACACTCTTCCTTATGATAAAGGAACTTGCCTCTACCGGATTTAAGACGAAGCTCTTCCAATAACTCCTGGCACATAAAGTCAAGTGTGTCATAGATGGTCACATCGATACTGTCGCACATACCATTTACATTGGTGGAAGCGTTGATCTTGACCATGTGTCCGTACTTGGGATTAGAATATGCGCAACAGCTCTGTCCGAATACAATGCCACTGACAGCCTGATGATGATAGAGCAGGATGAACTCCAACTGATCCTCCAGCGTATTGAGGACTTCCTCAAAATCCATCGGATTGATTATTTCGTATGACAACAATGCGTCATCCTCACGGATTTCAACTTCCTTGAGGTTGCTTGTACTGAATATCTCCGGCACCAACATGGGAGCCACTATCTTAAAACTTTCAATAGCTTCTTCTATCATCGGACTGTCTTTTTGTTTTAGTTCATATATTACTAATTTTATATTGCATAATACTGAACTCAAACGGCAATCTGAGCCAAATCTACTGATGGGTCTGTCCATCCGTTCATGGGCAAAGTGCCGGCAAGCGTTCTTTCCTTGCAATTATTTCTTAGTGCAAAGTTAAGAAGTTAAACTTGAATTGTAGAGGTTAACTACTTGTATAACAATTTATTTAACTATTGAACTCAACAGTCCACAAAACGATATATTCAACCTAATTCACTGACATTAAAACTGAAACGGAACAGTCATTTGATAGTTATTACAAGCGGTATAACAACTCCCAAAACGGAATTATTTACCATATCGGCACACTGAAATATATTACAGAATGGGAATGCCGCTTGAATTGCCATCTGACGGTGGTTTATTTGCCTGTTTATGCTCCCAAAAAGAGAAAATCACTTCAATTTTAGTAAGTTTAAATATCGCTATAAACTGAACTCAAATAATTATTGTACCTTTGTGGCGTAATTTTGAAACATTATGGCAAAAATAGGATATGTGTGGCTTGCTCCACAATTTGACACTCTAAAAGAGGATAAGCAATGGATGACCGATTACGGATGCTTTCGTGTAGCAGAAGAACAGGCCATTCACGAGAAACTGCGTCCTGAATGGAAGCATATCATTGACAACATGACCAGAGGCGATGAATTGGTGGTAAGCAAATTCAGCAACGCCCTCCGTGGGCCTCGTGAACTGGCGATATTTCTGGAGATATGCCGTATAAAAGGGGTACGTGCCATATCTATCCATGACAGGATCGATTCACTGAACATCCTATTTCCGGAAACAAGGACATCGGACATTCTCAATATGCTCGGTGCGTTGTCCGGCGAGGTGGCTGCCGTAAGGCGCTCTGCAAGTCACTTGAACAAGCTCAAACGTAAGCCCCTTGTTCAGACGGCCAAAGGAAGAACAAGGCTGGAACGTAACAAGACCATTATTAATATGTACAAGAGTGGCTGTTCCTTGTCGGAAATCATCGCTGCCAGTGGATTGAACAGCAAGACCTCCATCTTCACAATACTGAATAATGCAGGTGTCAACCTTGACAGGGGACACACTAAAGGGCCAATCAAGAAAAAGAAATCAGATAATGACAATGGAGAGCAGTTGTAACAAGACATACATCGCTATTGACCTTAAATCGTTCTTCGCTTCGGTAGAATGTGTGGAACGGGGATTAGATCCACTGACAACCAACCTTGTGGTGGCCGATGAAAGCAGGACGGAGAAAACCATCTGTCTTGCCGTTACACCATCACTGAAAGCGTATGGGGTAAGTGGGCGTGCCCGTCTGTTCGAGGCAATCCAGCGAGTACGTGAAGTGAACAACGAACGACGCAGGAAGATTGCCAACTATCAATTCACAGCCAAGTCTTCTGACGACATCCTCATAAAACAACATCCTGATTGGGAACTTGACTTTATCCGAGCTGTTCCAAGAATGGCGAAATACATTGAATACAGCACACGTATCTACAAAATCTATTTGAAGTACATCGCTCCTGAAGACATTCATACCTATTCCATCGACGAGGTGATAATGGACGTTTCCAATTATCTCGGGACATACAAAATGACGGCTCATGAGTTGGCTATGATGATGATACACGATGTATTGAAGCATACAGGAATCACCGCCACTGCCGGCATCGGTACAAATATGTATCTGTGCAAGGTAGCCATGGACATTGTGGCAAAGCATATCCCTACCGATAAAGATGGTGTTCGCATTGCTGAACTGGATGAGATGTCATATCGGAAGGAACTGTGGAATCATCGTCCTTTAACCGACTTCTGGCGTGTGGGGCGTGGTATTGCAGATAAGCTGGCTGTGTATGGAATAGATTGTATGGGTAAACTTGCACGTCTGTCATTGACGAACGAGAACCTGCTTTACAAACTTTTCGGGGTGAATGCCGAATTGTTGATAGACCATGCCTGGGGATGGGAACCCTGCACCATGGAATATGTCAAGGCATACAGACCTGAGACAAATTCCGTGAGCCGTGGGCAGGTACTTCAGGAACCATATACCTTTGAGAAAGCCCTCGTTGTAGTTAAGGAGATGACGGATGCCATGTCTCTTGAACTGGTAAGCAAACGATTGGTTACAGACCAGATGGTGCTTAACATCGGCTATGACAGGGAAAGTCTGACTGACCCACATATCACTTCTAAGTATAATGGCCCTGTTGCCATGGATTACTATGACAGAATGACATCGAAGCCGGCTCACGGCACAGCCTCACTAGAAGAGCATATATCATCGTCAAAGGTGCTGACCAATGCCATCATAGATTTGTTTTACCGGATAGTCAACAAAGAGTTGCTTGTCCGTCGCATCAATATCTCCATGAACCGCATTATCAGTGAAGACAAAGTAAAAGCCAACAAAACCGCTCATGTACAACTGGATCTGTTCACAGATTATGAGGAACAGGAGAAACAGGAGAAACAAAGGAAACAGGAACTTGACAAGGAACGCAGAATGCAGGAGGCTTTGCTTGCCATCAAACAGCGTTTCGGAAAAAACTCGATTCTGAAAGGAACCAGCTATGAGGAAGGTGCTACGGCAAAAGAACGTAATAATCAAATTGGAGGACATAAGTCATGAGTGAGTTTGACGACATTATAAACCTGCCACATCCTGTTTCAAAGAATCATCCGCAGATGTCAATGTATAACAGGGCAGCCCAGTTTGCTCCATTTGCTGCACTTATCGGTCATGGTGATGCCATTGCTGATACCGCAAAAAAGAATGAGGAATCTTTTCAAGACAAAAGCGGCAGCGATGATTTTGATTATAGCTGGAAAGCTTCGGATGATGATTTTTGATTTCAAGAGTGTGGAGATTCTGTTCGCAGCCATAGGCTTGACCTTTGAGTTCAACCTGGAACAAATACCTATGCTATATTAAAGAGAAAACGGATAGTGTAAGTGGACACCATGAATAGTGCTGCATTCAGGATCCTGAGAGAGATGTTATACCATGAAAAAGGCAGAAACACACCATCATTTCTTGGTGCGTCGTTAAAAAGGCCGTACCTTTGTATGCGTTTGAAAAAAGCGCAATAAAAATGGATTTAGAAGAAGATATACAAGAGGAATGCAATTGTTTCTGCGGTAGTGAGTGTCAGCACGATCACTGCCATTGCGATCATTGCTGTTGTGAGAATGAGAATAGTTCTGTTCAAAATAAGGAGAAATTCTATCCGCAGCTTCCAAGAATAGAATGGGATGCTGATGACTTCGATGATTGGGACTAAATGTTTCAATCAAAGAAATCGCCACCAGAACAATTACTCCGATGGCGATTTTCTTATTTCTTCAACACCAAATATGAACAGTATTTGTTGATAATGCTTTCCAACTGAACATCACCCTTTTTCAATCGTTCAGCATCAAGAGGCAATAATCGTTCATGCACGCATGTTGCACCTTTGAACTTCCCGATCAAATAAGAATACCCATTCTCTTCTTTTATTTCCATATCGGAAAACATACCGGAAATATCCTCGCTATCATAAACGATAGAATAACTGGGACGCTTGGCTCCTGGAATGTCTTCTTTCAACACATTCTTTTCAAGCAAATCCTGAATATCCCTAAGAGCCGTATCTTTTGAACATTTTGCTAATGTTGCCCAATTTTTCGAGGTGATTTTTGCTTCATAACCATCAAGAAACAGATTCAGGATAGTGGTTTGTCGCTCAGTGAATGTTATTTCTGAATGGCATTTCCAAAAAAGACTTTTATTCAGTACTGTGCAAATATTGGCATAGGCATCATCCAATGAAGCTATGAGCGTATTGATATACCATACCAACCATTCTGTAATATCACCATCACCATGCTGCACATCTTCCAATATCTCATAATAATGGTTCTTGTCTTTATTTATCTGTGCTGATATATTATAGAAACGGAGTTCGCTTCCATCACCTTTAGCCAGCATCATATCGGAAAGGATACGAGCCAAGCGTCCGTTACCGTCTTCAAATGGGTGAATTGAGACAAACCACAGATGGGCTATAGCAGATAAAAGCACAGAAGAAATCGTCATGTCGGCATTAAACCAATCGATAAACTGCGCCATCTCTGCCTCCAATCGTTCTGGCGATGGGGCAATATAGTGAATACGCTCACGACCGAACATTCCTGATACAATATGTTCTTCGTGTGTACGGAATTTACCCACTTCGATGTTTGAGCCCTCACTGAATCCCGTCGGAAAAAAGGCAGCCTGCCATGCACACAGCTGTTCTTTTGTCAAAGGAACGTTATAGTTCTTTACGGCATCCAGCATGACCGAAACAACAGAATCAACATAATGAGAAGGTGCTGTGTATTTTACGTTTTCGATACCGAGCTTTCGGGCAATGGACGAACGCACTTCATCTATATTCAGTCTCACACCTTCAATCTCTGACGAGTGAACCACATCCAGTGTCAGGTTCTCAGCCATCGCTTTCAGTTTGTTGTCGAAGCCAATATCACCCAGACGACCGTAAAGCAAACCCTGTTTACGGCTAGCGACTTCAAGAGGAAGTGAAACTCTTGTTTCATCCCATCTGAATTTTGTCCAATTTTCTCTTTCGTGTATATACATATCGGTATCGTTTTATAATAGATTGCGACGTTACAACTTAAATAACGACGCATATTTTGCGACAAAATTAACAATAAAATGGCGCATATCCAAATATAACCCTGATTATTAGCTAAATAAAGCCCTAAAAAAGGGTAATCGACTGTTTTTGCAGGTAACACCCTTATATGCTATCCATTCGGGCTGCATATAAGGGCTTGAGGTTAGGCTTCTACAGATAGGCAATCTGTTGACCACAAAACTTATTGTACTCTTCAATGTCCTTACCTCGCTCGATATTTTCATCTATGATGTCAACCATTTCATCGAAACAGGCTTCTTCACAAATACATTTGCAGCCATTATCATTAAACAGATAGATTTCATAATAATCGCTGCCGTTCAATGCTATTAGGACATTTCCACTGAACAAACGTCCTTTTACCCTGAATGTCAGTGCCGGCATATCCTTATACTCGGTAGCAACAAAGCTTTCTATACCCCATGACATAAGTACATTCAGTTGTGATGTACCAAACAATTGACTCTTTATGGTCTGAGCCACTTCCATTGTATAATCCTTTTCCATATCTGGATGATTTAGTGATTAAACTGTTTCCCTACTATCGAAACTTCTTATCGAAGCCGAATGGGGATTTTTATGGATGCAGTATTCGGTCATCTGTATAGCTTATAGAGTCGGTTTTTCGTGTCGATTACTCTCCAAAGGAGGAAGAATCTGCTAAGAAATACCATTCAAACCGAATCATTAAGCGAGATGAGATACCTTTGCATCTCAAAAAATCCATTGGCTCGATGCGAGTTCAGAGTGCTTTCATACGCTTTCTAATGTTTCCGAAAACAAAAGAAAGCCGTAAAAAGGGTTGCCCGACAGGATAAAACAACATGTCGTTTATAATTGGGACTGATTTTCTTATAAATGGGTATAACTTTTATAATTGGACACTACACCATTTGAGAGTAATCACTGATGGTGCAAAATGAAACGCATAGGATTTGGATCGCCCTCTTCCTATGTGTTACGTTCTCCAGATAAATCTCATTCAAAACAGATTGATTATCGGCATACTGCTTTCACTTGCTTTACGAATGGTGTAGAAAGTGCCACCTTTCTGCTTGCTATTGTAATAGGCAATCAATCCACTTGAATGAGCCAACATATAGTCATTGCGTCTCAGTAAGCAACCATTGGTATATTTCTCACGCAATACAATTACTTCATCGGCATTCTGCAAAACATATTGGTAGCGTTTCTGCTCCTGCTCACTGAATTTCTCGCTCTGATTACGATACGGCACAACGGCAATTAACTTGATGTCTGAAAATCGTTTCTTCAGTGAAATCACGACAGATGCAGCCAATAAATCAAAACCCATCGCCATACCATTGATGAAGTTTCGATAGCCACTTTGATAAAGTTCTATGAGAATGTTATCAACCGCTACTCTCAAATAGGGTCTCTTGTTAGCATCGATACTACGATGCCCCGTAAAGGCAACAGACTGCCTTTTATTCAAAATTAAATTGTTCATTGTCCTATTGTAATTTATAAGTTGTTTTAGCCAAGAAGTAGCCTGTTAGAATGTTTGCGCCAAACTCTTCCAGTCGGCTTCCAAGTGATGCAAAACTTGAAGCCGTTGTAAGAACATCATCCATTGTCACCACATTGCGATTACGAAACCATTCTCCGTCAATATCTACGTTCTGCATTTTATCAGCTTTCTTTGAACGTTTTTTGCGACTATCGTGAACGGCATTTATATCCGTTGTTACTTTTATGTGGTCATATCCATTTATTGCACCACTGAGTTTGCATACAAGTTCACTGAACTTCTTGTATCTCAATTCGTTCTTTTCTGCCGTTGATGCCGGAATACAAGTAAACACAATCTCAGAGATCTTGTCACCAAACTCTTCTTTGAGTTGTTTGGCGGTCATTTGTGCTACTTCCTCATATCGTTCACCTGACTTGAACGCATAAACTAATTGTCTTGCCATTTCGTTGCTTTCACCTACATTCTTAAAGCGTGCAGGAAAATAGGGATAGAATGACACGATGTGCTTGTGCCAAAATCTTCTAATTGTTTCATCTACCTTTGCCATAGCGTTAAATGTTTATTTTCCTTACTTTCAAGTCTTTCAGACCTGACAAGGGTGATTTTTCTGCATCACAAAGGAGTGGCAACCAATAAGGCAAATAGGGAGATGAAAATACGCTCGCATTCATACGAGGAAGATTTTCAAAAGTAATGGTCTAACTATTTGATGTTTGGGATATGCTACTTAATACCTTTGTAGAAAAATCCGCTTTGTTAGGTATGGCATGATGATGAAATCAGACTTTTACAACTGAATTTTCAGCGAAGTCCGATAAAAGAGTAGCATATAAAAGTGCTCCATGGGTGGGGTGTAGCGGGAAAGCAAAACTGCCGATCAAACAGAAAGCAATGTGGCGAGAATATATACACATCGAAAATAATCCATGAACGTTGACAGCGGAAACGCCCTTGGATTATGATGTGCATACATGGTAGCCTTATTGCGTTTGACCTTCTGTCATGGGCTTTAACTGCAAGCTGAAGCTTATGCCAGAACAGTTTTGTTTTCTCGCCACAGGTGGGACGTGTCTATAGAGCAAGGGAATGTAATTGTAGAAGAGGTGTCGTACAGGCTTCCATTCATAGAAGTCTGTACGTCTTGAATAGATAGTATAAAAGGTAAACTGCTTATGAGGAAAATAGGAAATCCCGACTGTTTTCCTGCAATCGGGACTTCTTCCTTCTGAATACGAATGAGCATAGAGATTAGAAATCGCTTAACGAAACGTATTCAATTTCATGAATGGCAACTTTCTCTTCCAACTCACAATCTTCAATCAGCTTTTCAGCCTCCTTGAAATCATTGACTCTTTTGCCTGTGAACTTTTCAAGTTCATCAGCGACTTCACTAAAGGTGGAATAATACTCCATACCTTCATTGAAGTCATCTACAATGTAGCGTGATGTGAGATATTTCCCATCTTCGTCATTTCCCTGAAAAATACCACATCCAAGCTCTTCTACAATGAAGAAAATCTGAACATCAAACTTCTCCATCAACGTAAAGAACAATTTTCGGCAATCGCTCCAAGCCGTTTCTGTCATAAGTTGAAAAGTGGCTGTATCATTGGCTTCATCAATGTCCAGTTCCTCCTGCAACCATTCTATCGTACCTCTACAAGGAATTTGTTCCGTTGCTGGGTCAATCTCCAATATGTCCTTGACTACATATCCGAGCCAACTCGAATTTGGTAAGAATGTAGTACCATCTTTCTCGTAACTGCGGTCGGTAGCAATCACTTGTTTGAATTTGTTGTAGAGATTTTGAACTTCAGTTCTTTGCCCTACGATCTGATAATCACAAGAAGCCCAATTTGGCATAGCGTATAAATATTAAGTTTGACAATGGAAGGTTTAATCAAAAGCCTTCGTTTTATACTGCCTCAAAAGGTTCGCTGAAAATTCTCAAACCAAGTGTTCTTAGTCGTTATTTGCCTGAAAGGAGCATGAATAACAACCATGGTTCATTGGTGGGAATATAGCGGACATACCTTTGCAGTGAGAAAACAGAAAGGCGTATTAAACCTCATTGCTACTGATTTGCTATGCTTTTGGTGCTTAATTGTTTATGAGATGCCAACTCAATTATAAAAGAAATGCTTGAAGACAGTATATAAAAGCTATGGGTGGGCTGGAATATCCGTAATAGTCAAGCCAAACTTCAAAGAACATTCTTTCAGTCAGCAAGCTACCGAGGCTGGATAATGGCATAGCCACTATCGCCCCTGTAGGCAAGGACTGCAAGATGGTTCTGTTTGGCTCTTTGTGGCGTAGTGTCGAAACCATGCAATAGTGGAGACTCTACAGATGCAAACTACTACGGACATTCCGGTGAGGGTGAATGTCTATAAATGATAAAAGCCATCCTCACAATGACATGAGAATGGCTTCTATAAAAGGTAGCTGAAAGGATTATATCTTTTGTCCTATATACCAAACATAACCATAAAAGCGATTATACTTGGCAAAAAGTTCTGCTTCATGCCGCTGATTTTTCACCAGCTCATTGGCCGTAAAATCGTTGGGATGGCGTTCAAGAAAGACTTTCTGAGCATTCACCTGAGACTCATAGAACTCTTTAGTCCAACACTCATTCGGCAAAACCGCAGTCTTGATAATACGATAGCCAGCCTTCTCCATTTTGACGGTGTTATGCTCCAACGTATCCATCTCAGGATAAGCATCCATCCAAAAACTTTCGATTTCAGCAGGACGAGCATCAGTCAGCCAAGTGGATTCAGTCACGGCGATGTATCCATTCTTTCTGATAAAACGTTTCCATTCCAGAAGTCCCTTCTCGAATCCGATATTATAAATGGCTCCTTCTGACCAAATCAAGTCCAAGGATTCTTCCTCCAGTGATAATTGTGTCATATCCGCCTGCAAGGTAGATACCATATCCGGCACACCGGCAAGTTCGGCATTCAGCTTCACCTTGTTCAGAAAATCGGGAAAGAGGTCGATTGCCAGAACAGACGCTTTCGTCTCTTTAGCCAATTGAATGGCCGATGAACCAGTACCACATCCGATGTCCGCTATTTTGTAGTTTGGATTGATGGAGGGTATGGCGGTAATAGCTTCATGCGTGGAAGCTTCACTGCCGGGACCTTGACGTTTGATTGACGAAAAATATTCGCAGATCAGATTAAAGTCAAAGTCATGTATAGAATTGTTTCCCTGATTACTCATTGTTTGATTTGTTTTGTTCGATTAACTGGGATAGATTTCTACTCATAATAGTGCTTAGATTGGCTTTGACTTTCTCTGCAGGCCAGTTCCACCATTGCAGTTCAAGAAGCTTTTGAATCGTTGCTTCATCAAACCGCTTACGAATCTCCTTGGCCGGAGAACCGCCAACAATGGTATAAGGTGGAACATCCTTGGTAACAACAGAACGTGTGCCAATAATCGCTCCGTCACCGATGGTTACACCCTGCATGATAACAGCTTCGTAGCCAATCCACACATCATTGCCAATCACAATGTCGCCATGGTTATCCCAAGCATCGGCACAGTGCCATTCGTCAAGTCCCCATTCATCAGGGAAGACAGGGAATGGATAGGTGGAAAGCGATTTCAAGGTATGATTACCACCGGTAAACATGAACTTGGCACCACAAGCGATAGAACAGTATTTGCCTATGACCAATCGCTCCTTGTTGCAAAGCGGATAATGATAGAGCACATTATTCTTTTCAAAAACACGAGGATCGTTCACATAGTCATTATAGATGGTAAAGTCGCCCACTATGATACTTGGGTCTTTAACAACCGACTTCAGATAGACACTTTCCGTGCCGTTATTTCCTTCACGAGGATAGATTTTATCAGGATTCATTTTATTCTTTTTTTGTTTTCAGTTTTGAGATACCACCAATAAGATATAGCAATCCGATACCTCCTGAGATTACTACCGAAGAAACATCCGTCAGTGGACATTGCCCACGGTCAATCATCCAATAACAACCGACTCCTGCCCGGAACAAGAATATGGCAGCAATGGTGAAGACGCCCATCCATAGAAGTGGCATTTTGCGGATGCGTCCTTCAGCCGACAAAGCATAAAGCCCACATAAAGCAAAACAAGCTGCAATGACCAGTGTGATAACATAAGGCCAATACCAACCATGCGATGCTATCTGATCCATTAGGTCATTGATTCCATATAAACGGAAGGCTGCATCCAACCAAGGCATACACAACACATGAGCAATGGCCAAAGCGATGTTTAGCCAAGCTGCAATGCAGAGCGGTGAAATACGTTTCATTTTATCTATTCGAATTAGATTTACTTATATTGTTTATTGCATTCTGTAGCTCATTCAAGAATTTGCTTGCGTGAGCTCCATCCATTTGCACATGGTGAAACTGAAAGGACAGCATCAGTTCTTTCTTGAACCAATGAGATTTATATTTACTCCAGATTATGTACGGGTTGTTGAAGATGCCACTGTACATACCCACAGCTCCGTCCAATTCATATTGAACCAATGCAGAAGTTCCAATGACCATACAGTCTGCAACATCATAGTTTGCACAGGTTTCTGCCACCTCACTGGTAAGTTTCAGATAGTCGGAATTAAACTGATGTAGATTATCAGAATAGGGTATGTCGCATGAGTTGATAGAGTTATCCTTATTCAAGACAATCGTATTGATGGCCAACTTATCGTATTCCATCAATTTATCACCCACAGGCAGATAACGAAATTCCGGAACCTGTTTTGCGGCTTTTCCAATGCAGTAGCACATTAGCATGTTAAACTTGACGTGGTGTCTTTTGGCATATTTAACCAAAGGGGTAACATCTACCTTTTTGAAGAAAGTAACCATAGGCATGGGTGCTTTCATCCAAAACTCAAAAGCCATGGCTCGTGATGTTTTCTGAGGATCAACTTCTTTCATTTCACTTATTCATTAAACTTGTTTTCTCAACATCCACCCAAGAATAGGATTCCGGAGCATGACGTTTCAAAAGGTCAGATGGGTTATATCCCATAATATCCTTGAAATCGGTAATCAGATGCGATGCACCATAATACCCGAAAGACCAGGATAACTCGTCCAAGGATGGCAACAGAGTGGACAGCCTGCAAGCTTGAAGCAGATAAGCCATGATTCTTTGATGCCGAACCAACCTGAGGTATCCCTTAGGCATGATGCCCACATATTCTGAAAAGATTCTCCTGAACTGCTTGGGCGACAGATTAGCATTGTCAGCCATTGCCTCTACAGAAATGTTTTGGAAGCCATTTGCGGCAGTAAGAGCTGAACGAATCCGTTTGAAGTTAAGATCATCGGCTTTCACTTGCATCAGTCTTGAAAGGAAATAGCTGTTCAGCAAGTCCCAGCATTGGCAGATGTCCGGTGCCGAAAGGATTTGTTCCTCCAGTATCATGAGTTCTTTGTCCGAAATGTCTTGTGGTGAGCATACCAACCCATAAAAATCCATCGAAGACATGGGGAAGAAACGACGTAATCCATAAGGCTGAAACTCCACACCAACAGCTTCGACATTACAGGATTGGATGATTAGACTTTTCATTCGTTGACCACCCAAGCCTGTTTGATACTTACCAAGTCCGGCATAATCAAGAGCTCCGCTTCTGTAAAAGCATAAGCCCATCAGACCATTGGGAACAATAGTCTGTAGTACCTCTTTAGAGGAATCATTCCTCAAATACCAATAGGTTTTGATAAAAGGTGCCAATTCACTGGATGGTTGTATCAACCGTAATATCACAGCATACTTTATTTGAGATGATACTTCTCTTTCATCAACGCCTTGTTTTCGTCTGTCAAACTGTTATAATAGGCTTTCCATCCAGGACAAAAAGAGGTGTGCCAATGCCAGAATCTTGCCATCAATGATTTTGGATTCTCTTCGTATTTGCGTCGCATTTTGCATTCGGCGCAAGGGTATTTCTTTGCTTCCATTTTAAAATATTGTAAATCAAGTGCAAAGGTAGTGGGTTTTTAACTTCTGAGATAATAAAAAAGGGACATCTAACTACTAAAACTGATTTTTTTTATTAACTGAATGAGATTATCGCATAATCTGGCAAGCATAACGAAAAAAAAGCGATCCGAAGACCGCTTTTGGATTGTTGAAACAGCTACAGGTGATTAACCTGCTTTTGCCGTATCTTCCTTCTTTGAGATTTGGGCAACTTCTGTTGCAATAAGGATAACTCGGCTGTGCTTAACACCTTCCTTGTCAGTCCAAGACTGTGGCTGGAAGTAGCCTGATACCTGAAGGTGGGCACCCTTTACAAGCTGTTTGAAAGATTCAGATTCACCATTCTTACGCCACATTTCAATGTTAGTCAATGCGCTGGTGCGTGATGTGCTGTCACCAATCTTTTCTTCTCGTGATACGGCAAGGGGAAACTTAGCGAGTGAACTGTTAGTGAAAGTTCTTACTTCTGCTGTTTGGGCTACAAAGCCATTTATTTCAAATGAATTCTTCATCTTGACAAATATTTAAAAGTTATACAATTATTTTTTATGATGCTCCAAGAGAGGGCAGGAAGAGGGACAAACAAGAGAAACGGCTGAATACTCTTTATGTCCTGACATAAAGGAAGATTCTGCCAAAGAGCCTATTGTGCAAGATTGCCAAATCGACCCGTAGCCACACATATAGTGGCGCTGCTCTCTAAATTTGCATCGAGAAAAAAGATTGTGACTTTGCCCGGAATATTTGGATGAAGGATGTTGATAAACGGCATAGACCAGACAATATGAGAAAACGGCGTAAACAGTTTACGATATTCCTAATTGCTGGCGAAAAGAAAAAGGTGACGGTACGATCATTTATATTCAGCAGGCAGTTGAAATGTCAGAATGGTTATTGACTGAGTCATACTAATGAATGAAGGGTTGTCCATATCAGGCTGCTATAAAGCCTAAGGTAGAATGATAATACTGGTGTTGCCGAGTGGATTGCCACTGATGACAAATAACATAGAGGAATAAGATACAGCAGGATTCATCTGCATTCTTCAATGCAAAGTGGCTCGTATCCGGGCGAACGAGCGGAATCAATGCCTACTTGTATAACTGGATGGAAGTGGACTGAATGGATTGTAGGTCTGAAAATATAAAAGGAAACCGGTTTTGGCATAAATGACAATCAGCCACCACGGATGCTATATCTATGATGGCTGATATTCTTTCGTTATTACTGAGTAACCTTGGCATAGGTCACATTGCAATAGCTTTCATCGTAGTCGCTGACAACAATGGCAAGCGATTTGTCGGAATTGTAATAATACGTAATGCCGGTTGACGGGTCATCAAGTGAAGCGTAGTGCTCTTTAAGTGTTTTGTGGATTGAGTCTTTGTTTGATAGCAATTCTGTGTCAATAACAGAATAAAGTTCTCCTGTGACCGGTGAGAAGCAATAAAGGATGCCACAAATATCATTACTCTTTGAGTAGGATAATGTGTTTGTCTGGCTGTTCCTTGGTGTGAAGTCCTTCATTTCGTTTGCCATGAAGAGTTTCACTTGTTCCATGGATGACGACATGATATGATAAGGTTCAACCCACTTGGCAGATTGGTCTGGGATTATATCCTCAAAAGGCTCATCCTTACTGCAAGAGGTTAATAACGCTGTTGTCGCCATCATAAACGAAAAGATGGAAATGAAAATTGTCTTGTTCATATTTCTTGGTTTTAAAAAGTTCTTGGAAGTGGATACCATAACTACAAATCGTATGCCATGGTATCCTGTTTATTTGTTATAGCCGCCCTTCATCACTGTATGAGTAATAGTCCGAATCCGTGAAAATCACGTGGTCAATCACTCTGATGTCAAAGTTCTCGGCTGCTTTCTTTAACTTGTCAGTAATCTTATCATCTTGAATGGATGGCTTTGTATTACCGCTTGGATGCGAATGTACGAGTGCCATGAGTGTAGCATTGCAAAGTACGGCTTCCTTTAGTATCAGCCTTACATCAACGATTGTGGAAGTAATGCCACCTTTACTGAACTGCTGTGCCTTGATGGGTTTGGCTGCTGTATTCATGAAGATAACCCAAAACTCTTCTGACTCTACACCTGTCAGATGGGGACGCATAGCTTGGTATATCATGCTGGAACAGGTGATTGATTTTGCTTCTTCCTTGTCCTTTAGGCTACGTTTATAGAGTTCCACAACACTATTGGCAAACTTCTTCTTGGCAGGAGTCAGTCTGTTGATGAAATCCATAAAGGAAATGCCATTTGGATATTCTTGTGCTGTCTTTTCTGATACATAAGTTGCAAGTTCTCTGTCGCTTTGCAGGCGTAAATCTGCTGAATATAAAACGTTCATATCTATCTAATATCTTTATTCGTTCTGACTGATTTAATATTTTACTGGCGAAAAGAAAAAAGGCTCACCCAATTGGTATGACTGAATGAGCTTTTGTTTCTGTTCAGTTCAATAGGATTACTTCATCCCGATATACAACAATCTCGTCTCCGATTGAAACCTTGACAACAAGTTGACAACCATAGTCACCCACAACTTCGGCTACACTGTAGCCGTTATAATCATCGATAAGGGTGCAGTACTCGCCAATTATCTCACTTGGCTCTTCATTTCTGTGCATAGTTCAATTTATTAAATCAGTTCTACAATATGTTCTACCTTTCCAAAGAGAATGGTTTTCAATGAAGTCTTGTCCATTGCATAATACTCTGAAATCTGTCCTGCCTGACGCACCCAATACAGATGCACAATATCTGAGAAGTCAAACATCCACCCCATAACGCAAACACAACGTCTACCATAGCTGTTGCTGTGAATGGCTTGTGTAAGCCAATTCTTTTCACCTCGGTTGAGCTTTCCACCATCATTAAGACGTTGGCGAAGTTGGTAGGCTTTGCAATCTTTCAGTGCTTCTAACTTAGGCACGTCCCAATTCACAAATTTTCTTGTATAGTCCATAACTCAAAAGTTTTTTATCCCTTTCATAGAATCAACTTCATTCTGGGATTGATTAAAATTATGATGCCACGAAAGGTATTCTGAACCCTCATGCAAGTTTTACTGTCCAAATACTACCTGCAAGGTGGAGATTTCGACAAGTAACTGTTAGGCTTGAACTTTCAATGATGAGAGCAGAACATATACCTTTGCATCCAGAATTTCATCAACCCCAAAATGCAGATGTGAAGCGAAAAGTTTGCAGAACCAAGAATTGGCTTAGAAAGGAGTCTTTGGATAGGTAAAAATGGATTTGCTACCTAAAATAAAAATATTAGAGGCTTGATGCGAAGCGAGGCTAAAAGTGGACATTAGGGTATTAGAACAGGTTTAGATTTCTTTCTTTTGGCCAGCAAAAAAATACTCAAAATCCGCTTTACTTTACATTCCTACTCTATATATAGAAACTAAACTAAAGACCTATAAGAATTGGTGTCTTTATGGTTTGACCTAAGGGCATCATAATTCTCCAATCCGCTTTAATTTACTTTTGTGCGCTTAAAATAATAAAGTAAAGCACCAAAGTTATCACAGCAGAGTCTTAAAATGGACTTTTACTGATACTTGTTGCAAATAATCGAGTAAGAGAAAGCAAGGTGCGAAGAAACATAATTCAGATCACCAAAATCCGAATCCATATAACGGTAATTCTTATCTTTCTCACTTTGCATTACAAAGCTTCAAATTCCACATAAAAACCAAAAAGAGCAAGAAAGATGGCATTTGCAGTGTAAACAGATGTTAATGCGTTTGCAATGTATCATCTTGTTTTCATTTGTTCTACGAATTGGTGACACTAATCTGTCACCAATGATTTTTAAAGCCAACATACAAAGCTAATAGTCAATACTATACAAAATCCACTTCACATATTGTATCGGCAAGTAAATATCCAATACAACACATACCGAAAAATAATTCATAACACATACATGATACTTTTTTAATTTTATTCTTTTATTTAGGGAAAAAGGATTATCTTTGAAAAATTTTAATCTGAAACTTCTATTATAGGGAAAGGGATAAATTGCATAAAAAAGTAGCTTTGGTAGAGAATAAGCGTACCAATAAATGGCCTGCTGAATAATTGAAAAGAAATTCCAGAACAATTTCTAAATGATGCACAAATACCATGCGACCAAATTCGGACACGCTTGTGAAGATAGCCGAGTGTTTAGGTGTTGATGTGACATTATTAAAATAGAACTAAAGTTTAGAATTAACATTATATTATGAATAGCAATTTCATTACAAATCAAGATAAGTTCCTATCGGATATCATCAATGGCATTTTGCCAAAGACGAAAGCCGTAAATATACTGGTTGGATATTTTTTTTATTCCGGCTATGCCACCATATCAGAAAGATTAAAAAATAAGAAAGTCCGTATTTTAGTTGGTCTTGATGTTGATACAAACATAACGAAGCTCATACACAAGATTAAAGATTTCAAGCAAACCATTCAATCGCTTGGAAAAATCGAAGAGGATTATTACAATAAATTTGTAAAGCTGTTCAACGATACAAACTTTCTTGATACAGAAGACAAAATAAAACAGTTCAAGTTGTTCTATGATAAAATCGTTGATGGAACATTGGAAATACGTAAAACAATTGACCCCTGCCATTCAAAATGTATTTGTTGACTTATAATGAAGAGAAGAACGAACAAGGCGAACTTCTGGACGTCGTTATAACTGGTTCAAGTAATCTTTCATACCAAGATCTGACAGGTCGTCTTGAACTCAATGCCAGTTTCACCTCGTTTCTATCATATATTTAAAATCAGAAAAAATTGAATATGAAAAAAACAAATAAATTTATAAATTTAATTTTAAAAATATTATTTCGTTTTAATGTCAATTTAATGATTGACAAAACAAATAATATTTTAGAAGAAAATTCCAGATTAACATCAAATGTTCACAAACAAAATGAGCATATTAATTTATTGCACTCAAAAATTGATGCTTTAGTAAAACAAATCAACAATCTGGCAACCGATAATGTCCAACTTACTCAAAAATTATCGAGTCTTGCAACTGCAAAATCAGATTTAGAGAGTGATTTTAGCAGACAAGTATCTGTTAACGAAAAACTCACAGAAAATGTTCAAACATTGAATTTACAATCAGACAAGCTAAAAAGCAAATTAAAAGAGCGGGAGGATGAAGAATCTAATTTACGACAGAGTATATACGTTCTTTCAGTTAAAATCAATAAAATGTCTAACCAAACAGATTCTCTGAATAAGAAAAATGAAAAACTACTGAAAGAGGCTGAACAATTTGATTCATCAAAGAAAAAGCTTGAAAATAAAATAAATGCTTTAGAAAAGGAGAACAGCGAAGTTAAGCAG
>Ga0183098_10392_pt1 | contig 97367 bp, 85 predicted proteins | sample BioMet9_FD_128884 | JGI IMG/M metagenome (GOLD analysis project Ga0183098, IMG submission 128884) | Microbial communities from bioreactor (seeded with sewage sludge) at Lawrence Berkeley National Lab, California, USA - Biofuel... | ecosystem: Engineered > Bioreactor > Anaerobic > Unclassified ...
CAAATGGAGCGGATGTATTCTGTAGAATAAGGGGATACATATCCACACTAATAAAGAATAAAATGCCTGTTATTAGTTCACTTCATTCGGCGATTGAAGATGTGCCTCCCTTACCCTGAATAGATACGAAAATTGTAAAGCATGGTAATTAGTGACTAACGAATTAAAGTTATGGTTTATCGTAAATTTTCGTGTAAAAGACTTAAAATTCTTTTCCGGCAATATACTACCAAATCTCTGCTTCTTTGACTAAAAGAAGATGTCAAATGAGAATTGTTATCCGAAATTTGAAAAGTTTTTGATTTGAGATCTTACAGGCGAATTCTTAAAAGAAGGAACATAAAAATGGTATGAAATACTGAGAAATGAAAATGTCGAGTTTCAGCGTTCCTCATCTCTCAGGATAACAACGTTCCCACGCCCCCGCTTGAACTTCTCAATCAATTCTCTTCTTTCCAGGTCTGCAAGCATGAGGCTAACCTTTCCTTCGGAGTATTTCAGCTTGCTGCGCAAGTCTTTCTGTGTAATCCTGCCTCCCTGGCCTCGAATTATATCCATGACCTCCTGAAGATCAGCGGGAAGCGGGAGCTTCTTCCTGGAAGCAGGAGCTTCAGTTTCAGGACTCTCTGCGGGCTTATCATCAGCTTCTTCAGATAAAATTCCCTGTTTCTCTTTTTGAAGCCCAGATTCAACCAGTTCTTTTTCATTCTCCTGAGAGTCCGCTTTATTCTCCAGAGAGTTCACTTTAATTTCTGCAAAGTCTTCCTGAACTTTCTCTTGCGAGATTTCAGGTGATAATTCTGTCACTGCCGGTTTTACCTGTTCATTCACAGGTTCTTTTATTGATTCTTCTACAGGCTCTTGCAGAGATTCCTGTACCGTCTCTCTCACAGGTTCTTCTATAGGATCTGCTACTGATTCTGTTGAAGATGCAGTTTCGAAGGGCTTTACTCGAGATTCCTGTACCTGAGAATCCTGTACCTGAGAATCCTGTACCTGAGACTTCCATTTTAGCTCGGACTCTAAGCTTTCGTGAGGGACTTCTACCCTTTCATCATGGACTTCTACCGAGATGTCGGGCACCGTAACTGGTTTGAAAAAATCTCCTGTAGTATCTCTCTTTTCGTCTGCTCCTATACCTGAGATCCTATATGCCCTTTTTAAAGGCTGATTTTTCTCTATTTTTTTATCCTTTCTGGAGACTCGGTAGCCCGTTGCAAGCAGGATAAGAAATAAAAGAGCTGCTATCGGCAGGTAATTTACATTTATATAGCCAGTTATGTTTTGGTCAGCCAGATTCATGCTGCTCGAATTGCCTTTGCTTGCAGTCGGACCTGTGGATGTGTCTGTTAGCGAATTTGTTGTATTTGAGAAGGAGCTGCCTGCACTCCCGTTCTGGTCTTCGGAAAGTCCATTTACTTCGGAGTCACCCATGAGTTCCTCGGAATAAACAGGAAGGAGCAGGAGATCACGTACATATTTTCCTTGATCTTTAATTTGAATAGTCTCGCTGGCCGTATATGTAACGCTACTGTTCTGATAGTAACTGGCTGTAATGTTATAATCTCCGGGAACCAGATCAAAAGAATACAGGCCGTATTTTGCTACCATTGACTGTGAGGGAGTCGAATTTACCTCAACCACAGCATTTTCCAGAGGCTTGAAGGTATCCCAGCCGTATACCGCCCCGTGGACTGTAGCCGTGCTGTTTGCTAAGGCAGGCCCTGCTAAAGCAAGTAAGACAGCAATACAAATAATATGGAGCCTTAGATTCATTTTCGATAAACCCAGAGTTGTATATTGATTTTCAATTTTTCCAGGCATTTTTAATATTCTCCTGGAACGTTCACTGCTTCTCCAAGAAATCTCTCCTGCATTCTGTTTCCGGAGAAGCTCTATTAACGTGATATTACTTCATGCCCTTCCTTTGCCCGATTACTAGATCATTATCATTATTATCAGGCCCATATTCGGTATTATTATACTCTCCGTCAGGCCCGTACTTTTGGGGATTCATTCCTTCTTCAAAGAAAGGTTTAGCCCATTCATCTTCTTTTATTGTCCTACCTGCCTCTTCAACACTGTAGGTGCCGTCTCCCTGGAAAGCTACATAACCCTCGCCATCTGCAGTGAGGGTAATGTTTTCATTGTTTAACATTACTGTCTTACGGGAACCGGAGATCTTCACATCAGCAGAATTGATATGGTAAAGGCGCACCGTATCATGCATATCGGTATTCTCTTCAAATGTATAATCCCCGTTTATATCAATTTCGGAATTCTTGGAAAGGCCCATTATCACCATTTCTCCGTCTTCCAGGTGCATATTCAGGGTGAAACTGCCCATAAGAATAGCTTTTCCTTCTCCTGCCGAAATAAGCCGGGATGTATTGTTGAGTTCTTCGCTTCCCATTAGAGAATTAAGTTCCTCGAAAATATCTCTCAGGATCTGATTAGCTTGCATCATACTCTTCTGAGACTGAATCAAATAATCTACTTCTATATTTTCGGATGAACTGTTGTTATATTGACTCAAATTCGCAATTGAGCTGTTATTTTCTTCGCTTAAGGTTGTATTCGCAAGGGCTCGGTACTGCTTTGCTTCTTTTATAAGACGGTTATACTCTTCAAGCAGTGTTTCAAGTCTGCTAACATCTTTCCCTTCTGCTTTGTAGCGCTCAATACCGGTTTTGAGCTTTAATGAAATCGTTTCTGCTTTTTCGATGTTTCTGTCAAGAAGGGATGTTGCATCTCTCAGAGTATGCATGGACTCAGGGCCTGAATTAAACCTATCTGGCGGGAACTCATGGGAGTATTGGCCTGGCATTTCAGATCCCCCATGGTTCAGGAGCCCTACATAGGGGAAAAAAATAGTCCTAGCTAGATCTTCTGGAGCTTTACAATTAAAGCCCTGAGCCTCCTCATCAACACAGCCTGAGATAACGATAATGACTGCGAGCATAAGGAGTAAGGACAGAAATTTGATTTTCATACTGAGCCACGTCCTATGGAATAGAACTCATTGCTGGACTGTACCTTTTAATCGAGTTCGTATATTAATATTTGGTTATTTTTAAAAGTATTTCTCAGAAACAATAGAATCGTTCCGAAACTCTAAGCCTGTAATTAACTTCAGGACAATTTTGGAATTTCCGGTTTCTCCAAATTTTCCGGGCTGTCTCGCCAGGACTTCACGACAAAATAGGAGTTTCCAGGTTCTCTTTTGCGGGCAGAAAAACAATTACTTTTTTCGAGGCCTCATAAACTTTTATTTTCCTTCCTTTCTGACTCCATTTTACGTGTCTTACTCTAATCATTCCAGCTTCCAGAAGGGAGTCCAGATTATATTTGAGAGTATTCAGGCGCACTCCAAGCTCATCGGCAAGGTTTCCTGCCGACATTGACTTCTTATTAAGCAGTTTAAGAATTCTGATTGAAGTTTCACTTGAAAGAAGCCTGGCAATTTTTCTGGAATCTTCGGAAAGCTGCAAAATCAGCAATTTTTCCTCCGGGTTATCAGGCATTTTTATCCCTGCTACATTTTTCTCGTATTTAAGTATTTTCAAAATCTTTTTAATTAACTCATAAGGAGTTGAGTCAGGAACTATCGAATTGATATTGCAGGTCTTAGTACACACATGGTTTCCTCGTAATCTTCCTCTATGCTTTTATAAATGTTTTGACCGTTTTTTGATTACGGCACAAAATTACAGCATATGATTACGGCACAAAATTACAGCATATCTCTGGGTCTATGGGTCTATGGGTGGGATGTTACTAATCGATATGTTCCTGACAGAGATGCTATATCTGGATTTAAAAATAAAAGAATACTTACTTTTTCAGGAGTATTAATGGATTAAATTTACAATTCACACTTTAAATAGGATTATTTCGGGCTTTAACCCTTTATAACCCTTAAATAGATTATTTCAAAGGTTTATATTCCTTTAAGGGCTCAAATTTGGTTTTTTCTTACATTAGGCTATTTTTCAAATTAAAAATCGTTCTAGTTTCGAGATTATAATTTGCTATTGTTATAAAGTTATATAAAGAATAAAATAAGGACACTTAAAGAATTTAATTCAGAACCAATTAGACTGAATTTTCCATAATGACAGATAAATAATATTTATTTTATTAAAAAATACGATATCTAGAGAGCTCAATAAGTATTAGTTTCAGAATTTACGCCCTTTTATGTAATTTAAGGTTTAAAAACTCTTATTTTCCAAATTGAGTTCTGTTAGTCATATTATATCTGTAAGTAATATTATATTTAATACAATATAATTTAAAATTGTCAATTGGCGGATGGTCAATCGCCGGATAGCCGGTAAGGCGATTAGATCAAAAAAGGAATTACACAATTGAGCTGAGAAAAAGTAGAATGAAACTATAAGACATCTAAGTTACTTGCAACAACTTGCTTGTGTAACCTGCTTGTGTAACCTGCTTGTGTAACCTGCTTGTGTAACCTGCTTGTGTAACCTGCTTGTGTAACCTGCTTGTGTAACTTGCTTGTGTAACCTGCTTATGTAACTTGCTTATGTTTTATTTCGCTTATCAAGTGTGTAAGTCCTATTAATACCTAAAAAATTGCCAGTGGCATATAAAAGTAAATTGGGGTATTAACTGGGATAATATCGTCTTGAAACAGATATGTTACAGAAGTGAATTGAAAAACATACAACAGTTTAAAACTACATCAATTAGACACAATAACATCAAATTAGATAAAATAAAATTAAGTCGGATAAAATAACGTCTATTTGAGAAAATAAGGTAGATAAAATAAGGAGTGGACATATGGGAAAGAAGATATTTGATAGAATAAAGAAGACGGTATGCATTTTGATGCTGGTCTTTTTTGTATCGTCAGTAACTGTTGCATCAGTAAGTGCAGCTTCGCAAAAAACTGAAAATCAATGGGGTAATGAAAAGAAACACTGGGATAATGAACAGATTAATTTGGAAAAAGAGATGAAAAACTGGGAAAGCGAGCAGAGAAACTGGGATAATGAGAACCAGAGATGGAAGAATAAGAACCAAGGCGACGATTACAAAAAATGGCAAAGCAAATACAAAAAATGGCAAGATAACTATAAGAAATGGCAAAGCAAATACAAAAAATGGCAAGATAACCATAAGAAATGGTTAAATGAATATAATAACAGATACCATTGAAACAGACGGTGAAAACCGAATGTAAAAAATGGTTAAGACTAATTTGTAAAACAATGACTGACTCGTAAAACCCTCTATTGGATTTCAAAACGGAAGATTCTTAACCAGTTGTGTTAAAGAACCTTTCTTGATCGGACTTATGCAGTTGAAAAGCAAAATAAAGCATGAGCATGTCTATCATAAATATTATTGATTAGACAATTTGAAATTTCATGCTACTTTTTTTCTCGATTCAACTGCGCAGGTCCTTATAAAAGATCCTGATGACAAATGCATTTTTTTCTTAAAAATGAAGCATTTAAGGGCCGAAGTGTTTAAGAGTCCTTATAAGTATTAATCAGTAAATTTAAAAGATTCTGCCGTAATATAAAGTTCAAAAAAATTTGTTCTTTAAATTAAATTCCTCTAATTTTTTCTGTTTCTAAAAGTAAGCTTATATTTAATCCAGTTGATTTCAGGACTGTCAACAGGCAAACAGCGTTGAGACAAAAAGAGCAGGAAAACATGGCAATCAACGGAGGTAATCTATGACAGTAAAAACATTAAAGTTAATTTCCCGTTTTGCGATAGTGCTGATTATATTGAGTATTATCCCTTCAGGGGCTTTTGCTTCAGAAAACGCAATCCTGACAAACTTGACGGATCTGATTTATGATCCAGGGTCCTGTCCTTCCTGTCCTGCAGGTAATATAAGCGAAGAAAATTTCACTGAAGTTCAGGCAGACATGCTTGACTCAATCAGTAAGAGAATTACTGAACTTCAAAATCTCTATAGTGAGATAAGTAAGGTTTCAAATGCGTCTGACCTCCAGAATGTTTTGTCTAGAAAAAGGCAGGAACAGGAGTATTTGGAAAATGACGAAAGGAATACAGAACCTGATGAAATGCAAACGGAGCTTGACGAAGGGCATGAGTTTTGTCATATATTGCTTGAAAATATAACTGATGAAAATTTCACTGACGTTCAGACTGTTATCCTGGAGTCCCTCCAGAATATGACTGAGAGGGCCGAAGCTGCTCAAACCAGGCTTACGGAAGCCGGTGAGAGTAGCAAAGCTGAAGAGCTCAACGAGAAGATTACTGAGATTCGATATCTGTATACCGAAGTGAGTGAAGCCTCCACTGCAGCAGAACTCAAAGAGGTCCTATTAACCCATGAGCAGACAAAGGCACTTGATTCTATTGAGGAGAAAATAGAGCTTCTTAAATCCAGAGTGAACGAAAGCGAAAACGCGAGTGATGAACAGCTCAACAGTAGGATTACTGAACTTACGGCCCTGATAGAAGATATCAAAGGGACCGAGTCTTTTGACGAACTGAAGAAAATAATGCACTCAGCCAGAGATACCACAGTGTAAAACAGAAAACGTATGCCGAAGAGTCTGTGAAACACAAGTCTGCGGCCCTATTGACCGTCCTGGCCGAATTCAGGATAACTCAACTGAAAATAACACAAACGGCAGCATTGGAATCTAACGCAAAAGCCCCAACCTATCGAAGAACGGTAACCTGCCGAAAAGGGAAATATCTTCCCTGAACATGACTCTGGGAAATCAGCCCCCCTGATAGAACTTCAGTACCTTTGTCTCAAGATCAGCCTGTTTGACCGCAACCGTTGACCCGCAACCGTTGCGCCGGTTGATCACGCCGTCATGACGTTTTAGATTTAGCAGTGGTTTTCGCTCAAGCCTTTTTTGAAAAGGCTTGTGACACAACCGTTGCGCCGGTTGATCACGCCGTCATGACGTTTTAGATTTAGCAGTGGTTTTCGCTCAAGCCTTTTTTGAAAAGGCTTGTGATCACGCCGATAGGGTTTGGGGGGATAAGACTCTCAAACCCAAATGTTGCTGGAGGTTTTCGCTTAAGCTTTTTTAGAAAAAGCTTGCGGGCAAGCAGTTTTTTGAAAAATCTTGTTACTATACCGACAGCCTTTTTCGGAAAAGTGGAGAGTTTTTAGTATTTCAACTTCAATTTCATCCCGCAGAAAGGACAGAAGTTGGGGGCAGTGGTGAGATTCAGGTTTCTGGAGCAATATGGGCAGATCAGCCCGATTCCTTTTTTCTTCTCGTTAATTGCGTTTTGGTGGGCTCTGGACTCCTTTGTTTCTTCAACAGAAATTGAAAGTTCAAGCTCTTTAAGAGAATTCATATTGCAGATATCACCTGAGAGATTTGAGGTTTCAGTCCGAACTTCAGAATCATCATCTTTCAAGCAGTTCCTAAGAACAGGCTTTACTCCAGGGACTATCTCATCAGGAGTGGTTACAGGTAAGGAATTGGCTTTATTAATTTTTTCAAGAGCTTTCAATGCAGCCCTTCGCACGCAGGCATCTGTACTTTCAGTAGCTCTGACAAGCCCTGAAACTGCCTCTAGGGTACCGATTTTCTCGAGTGAGCAGATAGCGACTTTTTGCATCGGGCTATCAGGTTTTTCAAGAATTTCCACCAATTTAGGAACAGCTTGCTGTGCTTTGAGGTCCCCAAGTGCGGAAGCCGCAGCTTCTCTCACTACTGCCTTAGTGTCATCAAGGGCTCTGACAAGCCCTGAAATGGCTTCAGTAGTGCCTGCTCTTCCAAGGCCCAGAACTGCTGATTCCCTGACCGAACTATCAGGGTCGTTAAGAGCTTTAACCAGCCCTTCTATGGCTTCAGGGGCTCCGCTTTTTCCAAGAGCACAGGTAATCGCCTTCCTTACGGAGTTTTCATATATATCAAAAGCTTTAACCAGTCCCCGGGCCGCTTCCGGAGAACCTATATCTCCCAGGGCATCTGCAGCGCGGCTTCTCAGATACCAGTCAGGGTCGTCCAGGGCTCTCAAAAGCCCTGAAACTGCTTCAGGCGTTCCTATCTTCCAAAGAGCTTCAATTGAAACTTTTCTCACATCCCTGCTCGAAGCTCCGAGAGCCTTGACAAGCACAGGCACTGAAGTTGACACACTTACAATTTTGCAAAGCGTTTCGGAGGCAGTTTCCTGAACAGGTTGTCTTGGGTCCCTGAGGATTTCCATTAGCTCATCAAGCACATCCGAATTGCCCCTTTTTCCCAGGGTTTCGGCAGCTTGCTGCCTTGTTTTGTTATCCGAGTTTTCAATTGCCTTTACCAGACAGAGAGCAGCTTCATAAGTGTCGATTTTCCCAAGGGCTATTATTGAAATCCTTCTCAGCGAATAATCCGGATAAGCCAGGGCCTTCTCAAGACCGTAAATCGCATCTCTTGAACCTATCCTCATCAAGGATTTCACCGCTTCCTTCTGGACAAACCGGTCTCTGTCCCCGAACCCTTTCACAATGCCTGAGATAGCTTCAGGTGTGCCTATTATTTCAAGGGAAGCAATTGCAGTCTTTTTAACCGGACTATCAGGATCATTAAGCGCATTTATAAGACCAGGGACAGCTCCCGGCATATTGAGTTTTCCCAGGGCTTCTGCAGCGGCAACTCTTACCTTCGGATTTGAATCATCCAGCGCTCCAATCAGTGCGGGTAAAGCATAAGGGTCCCCTAGCGTTCCAAGTTTTTCGGCAGCAATTGCCCGGTTTCCCGCAAAGACCGAGTGTTCCAATTTCTTAATAAGATTCTTTATGTTGTCATCCATTTTCCTTCTATCCCCCATTAGTGTAAAGCTTATCAGGATCAGCCATGATATAAAAAACGTTTTAAAGTATGCAGCCCAATAGACTGAAAATAAATAAAATGTTTTCAGTCTTTTAATTCTAAAATTGGCACTTTCAATTCCTGGTTTTCTAGCCTGTTGCATATACAATTTTCACATAACTGACCCCATCTGTTTACTGACCCCATCTGTTTACTGACCCCATCTGTTTAAATGAGCCTGAGAAGTTGCAAATGTCCATTCTTTACACTATTAAACTCATCCCTTAACAGTCTACGTTTTTAAATATATTACATTCAAAGATATATGAAGTTTTAGATTGTTAATATAAATAATATGTAATTTGGTTACCTTGCATTTTGTCAGGTTACTCTCAGGTTACGGGCACATTTTAAAAACCTACGTTTAAAAATAAAGTGTAGATTTGGAGTTGAAAAAGGAAACGTAATATGAAAAATGAAACAAATTTAAAAAAAGACAGATGAGGAAGTCTGCCGAGAAAAATCAGTAAAAGGGAGCCGTAAGCGAAGGGAAGTAATAGTGAGCTGAGAGCAGGATAAACAGGCCAGATGCCGGCACTGTGATATTATCATCTATATTCTCGATTCTTTCGATAAGTGAACATACTATTCCTGCAAAGACCCCGGCAAAGCCCATTTTTGCGCCGATAATTATGCAAAGCACGAGCATCCCTGCAGTACCTTCCCAGGCTTTTGTCCTTTTATTATACTTAAGGTTCCTTATTATGCCCGTAATCCCGTCTCCATATGCCATGAAAAGTACCGAAACCACTCCAAGCCAGAAACTCCTATCAATGTACCAGGTAAAAAGCACTATCAATCCCCAGCTTAATGTAAAATCCACATCATAGAGGTTTTCGGGGTCCTGGAACCAGTACATTCTCCTGTTGAGTTTATGCGGCAGGTAGGTTATAAGAGCAAGCCCAAAAGCAGTAGCAGCAGGTAAAACAGGCTCATGAGCAACAAAGGGGAGCAGCATTGCTGTCAATCCGCCAGCCAGGAAGTGAATTACTTTTCGTGAAAAATATATTGAAGAGTTAAGCGACCTGCCCTTTTTCAGAGCAGTTTGATATACCTTTTTTGAGAGAAACAGAATCACAAACAGATTCCAGACTGCAATTACCGTAAAGGCGGACAGGTCTGCCAGTATAGATTCCAATGAAATTTGAAACACAGCCTCCATGATACACTCCACATCTCTTGAATATAAGACTTTTTTGAATTTATTACCACCATTTCTGTTGAATAAAATTTCTCAGAAAATATCTATAACTGCGAAGCCTGGTTACGAAAACCTTTCTAAAAATAAAATTTCCCCATTTTTATTTTTTTAACTTTTTTTAAATAAAAATAGAAATGTCTATATATTTTATAACCTTCCTACTGTCAATGGAGGACCTATATGAGATTCAACAAGCAGATCTTTACAATACTTATTCTATCTCTTTCACTGGCCCTTTTAGGGAGCGGATGTATCTCCGAAGGTGAAGGAGCAGAGGACAATGTCACACAGGGAATAAACGAGAGCGAGTTTTCTAATATCAGGGAAAATCCGGTAACACCATGGAATCCTGTACCTACAGCACCTGTTATTGATCCCACAGCCTGTATTGATCCCCAGGCTTCAGTCATCGGAGCCGTGGAAATAGGTGCCAGTGTTATGGTTTCCCCCATGGCATCTATTCGGAGTGATGAAGGAATGCCGATTTTCGTAGGAAGCAGGAGCAATGTCCAGGACGGAGTCGTACTTCATGGCCTTGAGACAATCGATGAGGAAGGCGAGCCTGTAGAAAAGAATCTTGTTGAAGTTGGTGGCAAGAAGTACGCAGTCTATGTGGGAGAAAACGTTTCACTTGCCCACCAAGCCCAGGTTCATGGCCCGGCTTCTGTAGGCAACGATACTTTCATTGGTATGCAGGCTTTCGTCTTTAAGTCGAAGATAGGAAACAACTGCGTACTTGAGCCTACAGCAGCAGCAATTGGTGTAACTGTTCCTGACGGAAGGTATATTCCAGCAGGCATGGTTGTCACTTCCCAGGAAGAAGCAGATAAGCTGCCAGAAATTACTGACGATTATGCATACAAACATACTAATGAAGCCGTAGTGTATGTAAACGTCCATCTGGCCGAGGGATACAACAAAGCCTCATAACCATGAATGGCTTGCACAGTAGATAATTAATTTAAATAAAAAAAGTCAACTGATTAAAACCAAAAAGCTTATTTAATTTTAAGTTTTGCCCGGGACTTCAGCCTTTATCCTTTCGGGTAAAACTTCTATTTTGCTTTCAGATTTCTCTCCCATATTGGCAAAAATAGAAGCTTTTTCTAATAATACAAACATTTAATTTTTAATATACAATGATAATTATAAGTTCTTATTAATAAATATAAATAAACATATTTTTCAACAAATTAGTAATTAATTATTTATATTCATAAGACTAACTTTTTTAAGTTAACGGTGATATTTTATGAGAATCGTGTACAGGTACTTTTCTTTATTCTTAACGTTCGTACTTCTTATGTTACCTGCAGTAGCAGAACCGAGCGTCGTATCCGACTATGGTAATTTTACGGAAGAATCGGGATGGGGTGTAACCCAGAATGCTTCACAGAACTATTTTTATTCCAATTCGAACCTAACTTATGTCCCAACAGGAGAAGTCGAAGGTTATGAAGAAGAAACTTATGCTAACAGCCCTGTAGAAAATATTACTTTTCTTACTGACAGTCCCGAATCAGAATTGTTTCCTGTATGGACTGCCGATGGAAATTATATCCTGTATACGGTTCACAGGGACGGATCCGATAATTTAGAATCGTATAAAATGAAAGCAAACGGAAGTGAAATAGAGCGAACAGGCATTGGGGAGGGAAATCTTACCGGCTTCAGCGATGTAAATCCCAATGGAACAGAACTGCTTTCAACAAAATCAAATGGTTCCCAAACCGGTATTTACCTTGTGAGCCTGGTAAACGGAACCGTAACTCCTGTTGTGGATGACCCTGACAAATCCGAAGGCTGGGGCGCATGGTGCCGCCTCGGAAAAAAAATCGTATACACTCAGAAGTCCGTAGATGCTCCTTCCCAGCTCTGGATCGTTAATCGGGATGGAAGCGGTAAGAGCAGGCTCGGTACTTCCGAAAATGTCGGAATGGGAAAAGACTGGTGCCCTCTTGGCCTGAAGATAATATACAGTGCTAATGATTCTAAAGAGGAACCCGACCTCTGGACAATAGAATGGCATGGCACAAACCAGACTCAGCTTACCGATACTCCATACGGGGAATGGGATCCCTCTTACAGCCCTGATGGAAAAAGAATAGTATACGTATCCGACGAAGGAGGAAAGCCTGAAATCTGGCTTCGTGATACAAAAGGAAGCTATAAGATCAGGCTTACAAACAATATCGGAGTAATCGACTCAAACCCTAGATGGAGTCCTGACGGTTCAAAAATAGTTTTTACGGTACATAAGATGCAGAATACTTTGGATAATTCTACAATAAATGGTTCGAGTTCTGTTTTACTTAATGGTTATATCAGTCATATGATTACGGATAACTCTGCAATGACAAATAATTCTACATCAGAAAGTAATTCTGAAATAGTAACCGATACTGTAACATTTAACAGTCCAATAGTAAATACTTCTGCAGCAATGGATGATTCAATAGTGAATGATTCCGCAACAATGGATAACTCAGTAATAAATAATTATGTAACAGTTAATAATTCTATGATAAACATTTCAGATTCGACGTTAGGAAATAGTTTTAATAATTCTACAATTGGTGGCTCAGATATTGCTGTTATAGAACTTGAACCCTTATTAAGCATTTTAGACTCTACTTTAGGAAATGGTTTAAATAATTCTACAATTAGTGGCTCAGATACTGCTGTTATAGATCCTGAATCTACATCTTCGGCCTCTCCTCTGTAAACAATCATGGAAATCGAAGGTATCGGTGTCCGATTCTTCCACTTTCCATTTTTGTTCTTTTACTTGTGAACTACCAACGGCTAAAGCACATTTGCTTCCTGCTTCATACCCTAGACTAACTCCACATTTCGAAAAACTTTTATTAATCATGTGCCTATATGTCGTGCCTATAGGTCATATGTCTATTAATCCACAGGCCCATCCCCGCCTTTCCGGCGGTGTCAGATTTTTATTGAGCTACCTATCGGTTTCCTGAATAATCAGGCACTTATCCCGAACCCTGTCAGGAGACTATTCAACTAATGCAATTTCCGTTGGCTTGGTTCTCGCATTAGGAAAATTAGTATTATGTGGGTATGAATGCAGAAAAACATTCACAGATAACGAATATAGTTGACGGCTGTATCCCACGTCTAAAGAGCGTGGGATTTAGCCTTTGACTATCTTAAATCATTCATCCAGCCCTTTTCTTCCAAAAATGTAATTTGCAACCCTTATAGCGTTTTTTTCTCCGGTTTCCTTTTCCGGAGAGTCGCTCAGTTTTACGACAGGAATACCGTCAATGCTGTGCAGTTTTATGACCATATTAAGAGGAGGGCTTTCCCTGAAGAAATCGGAGTTATTGGTAAGGCTTGTGCCTATGCCGAAACTGCAGTTGATTTTACCTTCGCAATATTTTTTGAGCTGGATAGCCGTATCCGCGTTGAGGGCATCACTGAAAACGAGTAACTTTTTCATGGGATCTATACCCATTTTCCGATAGTGCTCTATTACAGCGTCTACAAAATCGTAAGGGTCTCCGCTGTCGTGCCTGAACCCATCGTAAATTTTTGATAACCTCAGGTCCATATCCTTAAAAAAGGCTTTTGAGCCAAAAGTGTCCGTAAGGGCAATTCCCAGGTCTCCGTTATAAACTTCCACCCAGTTTTCAAAAGCAAAATGGTTTGCATACCTTAACCCTACAAGCGCTGAGGTACCCATAATCCATTCGTGCCCGACAGTCCCGATCGGTTTCAGGCCGTATTTTTTTGCAAAATACACATTGCTTGTTCCTGTCAGGGTTTTTATTCCAGTAAGGATTTTCATCACATGGTCGTGGAGTTCGGAACTTCTTCGCCTGCGGGTCCCAAATTCCGAAAAAAGGCAGTTGTTTTCCTCAAGGGCTTTTCCCATTTCAAGAATCTTACTTTCATAGGCAGCCAGTACGGATTCGGAAGTACAGCCCTTCGGGGAATCTCCATTCCACTCTTTTTCAATGGTTGTGAAGTAGAGTTCCGAAACCGTAGCCATAAGGACAATTTCCCAGAGAATCGTGCTGTGCCAGGGTCCTTTTATCCGAATGTCCAGGTCTTTTTCTTCGGTAAGGCAGACTTTTACTTCACCTGGCTTGAAGCGGAAGTTTTTAAGATATTCAAGGTACATGGGTTTCAGATAATGGCAGTTCTCTGAAAGCCAGTTGTATTCTTCTTCTGTTAATGCTAATTTCGAGATATCTTCGCGTATAGTCCTTTCCAGTTTTTCTACAAACTCCGTAGTAAAGCGCTGGGAACCCCGGTTGGTAAACCGGTATTCAGCCTCAGCTTTAGGAAAAAGTTCAAGCACTGCAAGTTGCATGGTGAATTTATAAAGGTCGTTATCAAGTATGGATTTTATCACAGAAGGTCTTCCTGTAGCGTTTTAAATGCTTTTAAAGCAAGTATATTTTATTTAATCGCACCTTTTGCTCCAGATATATAATCGTTTTATTTTTAAAATTTCTGACACACGTGTATAACTCCTGGAGGCAAAGTCAGGGTTTCTTTATTAGCTTTCAGAAAATAGAGAAGATTTTTTGAGAGATAACTTTTTCGATCTTCCCGCCAAACAAATAATTACCGGAAAAGCAATACTTATTCCGGAGATTAATTCTGATAGGGATTTGGGGAGATGGAAAGAGAAGTGAAGTTCGCAACAAAATGTGTACATGCCGCAGAAAAGCCGGATCCGGTTTTTGGGGCGCATACAACTCCGATATTCCAGACTTCAACGTTCATTTTTGAGAATGCCAGGCAAGGAGCAGCGAGGTTTTCAGGAGATGAATCAGGGTATGTATATGCCAGAATTCCCCCAAACACTCCCACACATGCGGTTCTGGCTGAAAAATTTGCTATGCTTGAAAGTGGAGAAGCAGGGCAGACCTTTGCCTCAGGAATGGCAGCGATCACCGCAATTGCGTTAACTGCCCTGAAGCAGGGAGACCACCTTATCTCAACGGATGTAGTATACGGCTGCACCTACAGCCTCTTTTCTCAGATTTTGCCAGGGCTTGGAGTAGAGGTCAGTTTCATCGACACCTCTAAAACCGAAAATGTAAAGCGAGCTTTCAAACCCGAAACAAAAATGGTTTTTCTTGAGAGTCCTGCCAATCCTACGCTTAACGTGTGCGATATTACCGAAATAGCCAGGATAGCCAGAGAAAATGGGGCCCTCTGCGTTGTGGACAACACTTTTGCAACACCTTATTTCCAGAGACCTCTTGAGCTTGGGGCAGATCTTTCCCTGAGTAGCTGTACAAAATATATAGGCGGGCATGCAGACCTCCTTGGCGGAATCGTTGCAGGGAATAGGGATTTTATAAACCGGATGTCTACAGTTGTCGGATATACAGGAGGAATTATGGGCCCCCATGAAGCCTGGCTTTGCATAAGAGGGCTTAAAACCCTGCATATCCGGATGGAAAAGCACGCAGAAAATGCAATGAAGGTTGCGGAATTTCTTGAATCCCGACCCGAGGTAGATTGGGTCAGGTATCCAGGGCTTCCAGGCCATCCTCAGCATGAACTTGCACGCAAGCAAATGAGTGGATTCAGCGGGATGCTCTCTTTTGAAGTAAAAGGCGGAATTGAAGCCGGGCGAAAGCTCATGGACAACGTAAAGCTCTGTTCTCTTGCTGTGAGCCTCGGAGCTACGGATACCCTTATTCAGCACCCTGCATCAATGACTCATGCATGTGTACCTCATGAAGTAAGAAAGAGTGTAGGCATAACTGACGGGCTTGTCAGGCTCTCGGTAGGGATTGAAGATTCCGAAGACATAATTGCAGACCTCAAACAGGCCCTTGAAGCAATTTAAGCCTTCCAGACCGAACTGCTGTTACCTATTTCGTGGCCGAGCTGCTGTTACTTATTTCATGACCGAACCACTGTTACCTATTTCATTTTCAAAATCAGACAAGGTATATGTGCTGCAGAAATAATCATTCATTTGTGAAATTAAGTATTCAAAATTGTACCCGTAAAATCAATTTTTAAATGTCTGGAAAGTTAAATCCGGAAAATTAAGTCTGGAAAAATTTAAAAGCAAGGCTAAATCCGTAAAGCTAAAACCCGGGGGGAGTTTCATATGAAGGCACTCATATTCGGAGCCGATGGTTTTGAAGATCTTGAACTTTTCTACCCTTACCACCGCTTGAAAGAAGAGAGGATTACAACACATGTAGCTTCAATGAAGAAGGGACCAATAAAAGGAAAGCAGGGGTATGAGGTCAATGTAGACATTGCTTTTAAAGACATAAACCCTGAAGATTATGGTATTCTTGTGATATCCGGAGGAAAAGGCCCCGAAAAAATGAGGCTTGACGAGAATGCACTTGAGATTACAAGACACTTTTTCAAAGAAAACAAGCCGGTTGCTGCAATTTGCCATGGCCCACAGGTTCTCGTCTCTGCAGGCGTCATAAAAGGCAGGAAAGCAACCTGCTGGCCAGGGATAAGAGATGACATCATAGCCGCAGGAGCACTTTACGAGGATAAAGAAGTTGTAATTGACGGGAATTTTGTGTCCTCAAGAAGTCCTGCTGACCTTCACGCCTTTGGAAGAGAAATAATTAAGCTGCTGAAGTAAACAGAAAACAGTTTTTGCTTCCTCAGTCTCCTTTAATCATTTATTTCTTTATCTGTAGCTTTTTTAGCTCTGTTTTAGTTTTTCTTTCTTGAGTTTCTGCTTCTTCCGACCCGTTACTAATTTCCGACCCGTTACTAATTGTCACTAATCAGTAGACATTTTTCGGAATGAATGAAAATTTGATCGCAATTATCAAACTATTTCTACAAATTAATGTCTCATTTTCGATTAGGTCCGCAATGTCGGTTACCAACCTTTTTTAAATTTCTTTGGAAGTCTCTGTTCCTTATTATTAGCTTTTCTTTCATGCGTCGACCTTTTAGCTTTTTTTGATTCAGATGTTTCAAGCTTCGAAATATTTGAGCCTTGATTTTTTCTGGTTTTAGACGCTTCAAAAGAAGACGGCTTGTTGTCTTCTTCATCTTTTTTAATAATATTTTTCATGCTATCCAGCATTTTCTTAAAAGGATTTTTTCTTTTTTCGGGATTGTTGTGCGGACTATTAGGGTTATTATCAGCCATAAATTATCAACCATAAAACTGCATACTTTTTTATTATCTTATTGTTTTCGTAAGCAATATTACTGAATTAGCAGGTAAATGCTAACGATAATGAATTAGCAGGTAAATGCTAACGATAATGAATTAGCAGGTAAATGCTAACGATAATGAATTAGCAGGTAAATGCTAACAACAATGAATACGAATTATTGCAAAGAGATTTTAGAGAAGTACTGCATCGTGTATTAATTTATTTATATACTTTAACTACATATGTAGTAGTGTGAAACAGTACAAAACTATTCGACTCTCAAAAAGTGTATTTTCAGACCTGAAAGCCTTGCAAAAAGATGGTGAATCAATTCCAGATACCGTCAGAAGAATGCATAATGATTACTTGGATTGTATTGAAGAAATTCAGTACAGGTATTCAAGAGACATAATGAATGACGGGTCATTTACTCAATATATTTCTATAACTGCAAGTGATAACAGTAGGTACGGTTCACGATATAATGAGTATTTCATGAAGATAGGAGAAGAAATGAATGACATTGTTAGGCTCCCAAAAGACGTTCTTGATGAAATCAGATGGATGCCGCAACACCCAGATGAGATATTCAATACTACTATGTTCACTTTGATATCTATTGAAAAAGCTTTAATGGAGTGGAATAGAGAAGACAAAAAATAAAACTGATGTACTTCTCTTTGAGTTCATTCCAAAGCTCAAAATTACTTTTCTCAATCCCATATTATAAAATAATCAATCGAGTCTCTTATAGTGAAAAATAATTCTGAGTTTCTTCTCAATTCAGAAATAAAATTGGTTTTGGGATAAGTTCTTTGTTAAAATTCCTATGACCATTATGTTTACTGACTTACAATCCAATCAACTGCATTACTCCATTTTCGGATCCTTCAATACGATAGCCAGGAAATGAAAACTTTTACTTGTTCTTTGCTTTAAAGATTCTTCCTGGATATATTTGGTCCATCTGGCTAGAATGATCGCCCTGGTTTTTGCACGTGGTTACTGACCAGGTTACTATAGTATGATTGAGTTAGCTGTCACGATTATCCCAAAATAACCAGTGAATAAAAAAACGCTTTTTATTATCTTCAAAATGTCAATATACCAGTTATCGTGCAAATGTATATATTTTAAAACTGTTTATAAGTTATTATCTAATTTATAAAGTAATTGTAAAAGATCTTTTTAGCTGACAAACTAGCCATAAACTCAAAATATCAGGAGGCTACCATGAAAGACTCTGAAGTAAGAATGTTGGACGAAAATGACTATATTTTTATTAAAGCATTAAATAATCTTGGAATGTCACGAAATGCCGCTACAACCATGGCATATCTTATGAATGTAGACGAAGCTTCATCCCGGGAAATTGAAATAAGTACCGGATTAAGGCAGCCAGAAGTCAGTCTTGCAATGAGATTAATGTGCAACCATTCCTGGGTTAATATGCGCTCGGAAAAAAAGCCTGGAAAAGGGCGGCCGATGAAAATTTATTCTCTTGCTGTTCCGGTTGACGAGATCATAAGTTATTACGAAGATAGGATTTACAAAGAATCTCAAGCAACCATATCAGCAATCAAAAGGCTGAAAGTGATGAGCAAACAAGTGCCTCTTACTTCTTTAAAGTGAAGAATTTCAGACAGGGTTAGCTCCATAATGGCTGACAATCCTTTTTGGAAATCACTATTATGGAGTAGAAAAACATTTAATATTGACAGCTTGCTTGTGTGTAATTTCGTTTAGCTTTTCAATCTCTCATTTTTATTGTGCAGCTGGTCCTTCGACAAGCAAGGTCTTAACGCCGGATGCTCCGAAATATCCTTATTCCAAGCGATAGTCCTTGCTATCGTAAGTGGCTTCCCGGTATATGTTTGTGGTTAGGTATGTGGATTATACACCTTCGATTTTAGTGCAAAAATAGCTATCACCAATTTCCCCAATGTGCGCACTAGTTTAATTCTGGTTTTAGTGGCTCTTATTAGCTAATTTTTTTCTGTAGTTAATCTAATTTGATTAAATTGTGGGTTAATAATAAGGCTGCGACCTCATTTAATGTCAGTTTAAGTTCTGACTTTCCCTGAAATAGTTCATCATGGATCGCAATTAAATACCTTTTATTCGGCGGAATATACCAGTAGGGATGTGATAAAACCCCATTTTCATAAATTAACGACAACTCATCTATTTTATTCAAGACAGTTTTTTTATCCATAGTTCCTTCGAAAATAATGTTTATAGTTTTCTCAAGCTCCTAGATAAAAGATATATGTTTTCCAACGTCAGGGTTCTCTCTTGAGTCCCCCCAGTTATCTCATATATCTTATATTAACTCTCTTATATATTCTTCTAAAATTGCTATTTTGTTTTATTTCAATCGTTGAGCAAAATAGCAGAAACCTTCTCTCCCGTCCTGTTCTTTACAGCCCGCTACGAGCGTATGCTTATCTTCCAGAATGTGACAGTCTGAGGGAAAATTAGAGGATGAACACTCGGCTGGCACAACTCTGGCAGTAAAACTGGGACATGATACCTATTATTTAAATATCGAGGGCTATATTTAGTATTAAGATGATCGACGAAGCGCTGAGGGTTTTTAAAGATATTAACTCAAAGGATTTCAGGATCCTGACTGGCATTGAAATCGGAATGAAGCATTTTGAATGGGTGCCAATGGAAGAACTGAATAAATACACCAGGATGCCCTTTGAGAAGCTGGAATACAGGCTAAAAAAGCTTGTGCGGAATAAGCTTGTAGTCAGGAACACCCAGCCTTACGAGGGTTTTCAGATTTACTTCGAAGGATATGATGCCCTTGCCCTTAATGCCTTTGTCAAGCGAAAGAGCATCAGTGCAATAGGGGATGAAGTCGGGGTAGGAAAAGAATCGGTTATCTATGAAGCAATCCTCCCGCCTGAGCTTGCAATTGGGAAACCTGTTCCGGTCGTAATCAAGTTTCACAGGGAAGGAAGAACAAGTTTCAAACAGATAAAGCGTGTGCGTGAGCACCTGGGAGAAAGGGAGCACTTTTCCTGGATCTATGCAGCCAGGCTTGCAGCCCAGCGGGAGTACGACATCATGACCACTCTGTATCCAGAGGTCTCAATCCCGAAGCCCTTTGACCACAACAGGCATGCAATAGTCATGGAGCTTGCAAAAGGGAGCCTCCTTTCAAAAACAAAACTTATTGACCCCGAATGGTATCTCGATGAAATCCTTAAACAGGTGAAAATTACCTATTCACTTGGAGTCATCCACGCCGATTTAAGTGAGTATAATATCTTTGTTTCCGAAGATGGCGTCCAGCTAATTGACTGGCCTCAGTATGTTACTCCTGAACATCCCCACGCCGACGAAATTCTCGAAAGGGACGTTTCAAATGTCCTGACTCATTTTTTCCGAAAATACGGAATTAAAAGGGAGCTTGATGAAACAATCCGCGAAATTAAGAGTCAGGCAGGCAAAAGCACAGAGGGTATAAAAGAAGGCACAGAAAGCAGGACTGAAAAAGGTACTGTAGAGGAAGGGGAGCTTGAAGAAGCTCTAGAAGAAGGTTTTGAAGAGGAAACTTTGGAAAAAGGTTTTGAAGAGGATATGGAAGAGGATATTTTCCAGGAAGAAGACTTTGAGGCCGAAAAATTTGAGGCCGAAAGTTTCGAAGCTGAAGAATTCGAGGCCGAAGACTTTGAGGCTGAAGAAATCAAATCCGACGAAACTGAAGCAGAAAATAGAAAAACACATAATTTCAAAAAAGCTGCCTCGAAAAAAGAGACTTCAGATAAAGAGTAAATTAACTTGATACGCGATCGAATGACCTCAGATGAAGACCCAAATATCAAACTCAGTGAGAAGGTTTCGTTCTATCTGATTAGAAATATTTATCCGGCTGCCAGGGATACAGGACTTCAACATTTCATAGTTCCCGGACATGAGCAGGGAAAGTTCATGTTAACCGGGGATGGAAGGCACAAAATAAAACTGATTCTTCATCTTTTTTGTCTGAATTAATTAACAGATTACAGTCGATACTTTTCAAAATATAAGTCTCTGCGAGCCAGTTCAAGCCCAAGTATTAATAATATTCGGATAATATAATTATCGGAAAATAATACAGGGTTGGGGGAGACTTAATTGGAGCTTTTAGATGCTTCTTGCGAAGCTGCTATAGAAGCGAGTCTTAATTCTGCGCTATTGAAAACAATTTTATCGAAAACAATTTTATCGAAAACAATTTTATCGAAAACAATTCTTCTTTTGCTGCTTGTTCTCTGCCTGGTGTCCTCAGCCAGTGCGAAATATTCACTGGAAGGAGCTGAGGCAAATATAATTGTTAATGCCAGCGGGATAACCCATGTTGAGGAATCGGTTTCATATGCATTTGATGGAGACTACATTGATATACATAAAGAACTCAAAGCGCTACCCGGAGAATCTATCCGGAATGTCAAGGGACGCTGCTCAGATAAAGCATGTAAACTCAGGGTTGAGTCGATTCCAGAAGGATACAGGTTAATAGGCAAGCTTTCAGATCCTGCTCCGAAAAAATTGACGCTTTTTATTTCTTACGATTACTATGGTGCAGTCAAATTTCACAGAGATGTTTCTGAATTCAGTTATAAACTGTGGGGAGGAGAATGGGAGAAACCTCTGAAGAGCTTTAAAGGAAATATTATGCTTCCGGTGAAAAGCAAAAGCGAAATTCGATACTGGACTCATCCGGTTGCTTATACGCAGGAAGTAAACATAGAAAATAATGTCATTAGTTTAAGGACAGGAGAGATCCCTTCTACTCAATGGTATGAAATTCGAGCGGTCTTCCCAAGAATTGCATCTTCCAGTTTCGGTTATGTCAAGATAGATGATGCTGAGGGACTTGAAAAAATATTAGCTACTGAATATGTATACCAACAGAAAAACCTGATATTAAATAGCCTTTATAGGAAGACCTTTCTATTTGCACTCTTTGTCCTGGCATTTCCTTTAATTATATATTATATGTATGGAAGAGAACAAAAAATCGATTATGAAATAATTTCTGAAACGGAAGTGCCTGATAATTCCAAACCTGCAGTGGTAAATGCTATTGTAATGGGGAGGATGGGTATTCCCACAATAGACGGATTTACAGCTACGGTTATGGATCTTGTTAACCGCGGCTATATCTCTTTGCGAAATTTAAAACCTGAAGAGATAGGCTCACTTTATACTCCGGAATCAGACTTGTACCATAATCCAGAATCGAACTCGTCCCATATTCCAGAATCAGACTTGTACCATAATCCAGAATCAGACTTGTACCATAATCCAGAATCAGACTTGTACCATAATCCAGAATCAGACTTGTACCATAATCCAGAATCAGACTCGTCCCAGATACCAGAATCCGGGTCAAAAGATTTTATGGTTGAACTTCTTAATAATGAAATATATTCGGAGGCGGAAGGAAGTTTATCCGAGCTGGAAAATTTTGAAAAAGATGTGCTCTATCTGTTAAAAATTCATGCTCCCGAAAGAAAAATCTCTTGGAAAAAACTTGAAAAGGAACTGCAAAGCGGAAATAGTTTCTATCAATTCTTAACTTCCTGGAACAAGAAAGTTCAAGCATACACTGCATTTGATAACTATTTTCAATTCACAGGAAACGTATATATGTACTGGTTTGCCCGAACCATTCTAATAGCTTCAATTGTTTATTATATTCTAATTTCGGGATTTTTCCCTACAAAGGCGTTTCCTCTGGCTTCAAAGATAAATGTAATGACCAGTTTAATCGGGATTTTCGGGTTCGTTATTATAAGGTGCTCGGGCATGTTCATAAAGATATTTGGGCACTGGACCCCCGAAGGAATCCTTTACTATAAACAATGTGATAATTTCAAAAAATATCTTACAGACCTTTCTGCTCTCAAAGAACATTCTCCTGAATCAATAGAGGCCTGGGATTCTTATCTGGTGTATGCTATCTCTCTCGGAATTGCAAAGGAAATGCTTCAAAATATGTCTGTGATCGTCCCATCTGAACAGTTAAGAGAGAGCCGCTTCTATCCTATAAGCTTAAGTTATAGTAAATCAGAACGCAGTTGTGAAAATGCCTCCTCTTCATCATGTTCCGGAGATCTAAATAGAGAATACGATATCGAAAAAGACAATATCGAAGAAGACAATATCGATGGCGGCTCTGGATAAAAATGTGCCAGTAAGAACTTTGAATAAAAGGACAGTAGACTGTCCGATCATAGAGAAACTCGTAGAAATAGATATGAACGGTACAGAAATAGATGTGAAAACTACAGAAATAAGCATGATAAGCGCAGAAATAGATGCGAAGAGTACAGAAATAGACATGGAAAGCGCAGAAATAGATGCGAAAGGTACAGAAATATATATGAAAGCCCACCGAAAAAAAATGTGGAAGACATAAGAAAGCTGTGCCGAAAGTTTCTTGCATTTTCTGACCATAGGGATTTCAGAGTGTTGAATAGTCGAAAAAATAAAAGAAAAAAACAAAATAGTATAAAAATAACATTTCCCGGATAAAATAAAACGGTGCCGAAAAAAATGGACATTTCTCACTTTTTAGATCAGATAAAAGCTTCCAGCCGCTATGAAAACCAGATCGTTCATAATGAGAAAATTCCTGCAAGGGAAGCTCTGTATGCTCCTCTTCCCCTTAAACCGCGGGTAAAAACAGCCCTTTCAGGCATCGGAATCGAAGATCTGTATGTGCATCAGGCTGAAGCTATAGAAAAAATCCGGGAAGGAAAGGATATAGTACTCTGCACGACCACGGCAAGCGGAAAATCACTTACTTACATGATTCCTATTTTCGAAACAATTCTCAATGAACCTGAAGCAACTGCCCTTTATATATCCCCTTTAAATGCGCTTGTAAATGACCAGTTAAAGTCCTTTCTGGAATTTGAAGAGAAGCTGAAATCAGGTGCGGGCATAGCCCGTTATACAGGCGCCCTTTCAGAAGCCGAGAAAAGGAAGGTGAGAGAAGGGCAGACCAATGTGGTCTTAACAAACCCTGAAATGATTCACATGAGCTTTCTTGCCTGGCATCATCTCTGGCGGCGCTTTTTCTCAAATCTCAGGCTCATAGTTGTTGACGAGAGCCATTACTACCGGGGAGTTATTGGCAGCAATATGGCAAACCTGCTCAGGAGGCTTTTGCGTGTGGCTGAGTACTATGGAGCGTCTCCGCAGTTCATCTGCTGTTCTGCAACCATCGGAAATCCGGAAGACCATACGGAAACTCTTATCGGAAGAAAAGCAGCAGTTGTTGATAATAACGGCTCTTTTCAGGGCAGCCAGCAATTTGTTTTCTGGAACCCTCCACTTTATCTGAATAATAAGGGATGTACACTGAGGAGAAGCAGCTTTTCCGAAGCTTCCTCGCTTTTTTCAAAAGCTGTGCAGGCAGGTCTTCAGACTCTGGCTTTTACCCGGTCCAGGCAGGGAGTTGAGAGGATGTACAGGAGTTGCAGGGAGCTATTAAGGAGCAGAAATCTCTCTCCTGCCATCTGCTCGTACAGAAGCGGCTATTTTGACAGAGAAAGAGAAGAAATAGAAAAGAAAATGAATTCAGGGGAACTTCGAGGGGTTATTTCTACAAATGCGCTCGAACTCGGGATAGACATAGGAGGGCTTGACGCCTGTATTCTTGATGGCTATCCAGGAACAGTAATGAGTGCCAGGCAACAGGCAGGCAGAGCAGGCAGGAGCGGAAATGAAAGCCTTGTTATCCTTGTTGCAGGCACAAACGCCCTTGACCAGTATTATATGAGAAACCCAGCAGACTTTTTTACACGAAGCAGTGAAAATGCGGTGCTCAACCCCAAAAATCCGTATATCCTTGCAGGGCACCTGCTCTGTGCCGCAAAAGAGCTTCCTCTGCAGGCTTCAGATGAAAAATTCTTTGGTAAAGGGTATCCAAGAGTTGTGGAACTTCTGGAAGCCGAAGGCCTGCTTGCAGGTGGCGACCTGAAGTATTCAACAGACCCGTTCCCGTACAAACACGTTTCTCTCCGGGGGATCGATAATAATACTTACTCTCTCCTTGCTTTTGAGGGGGAAAAGCGCTTCCCGATTGAAAAAGACATTGAGGAAAACCTTGCATTCAGAGAATGCCATCCAGGGGCTGTTTATATACACAGGGGAGAATCCTACTATATAAATAGGATCGACCACGAAAAGAAGGAAATCCATGCTATAAAAACGCATGATACCTATTATACGAAACCCATGATCGACTCGTCTGTGCTTGTGCAGGAAACTTATGCTGTAAAGCCACTTTCGCACGCGTCGGAGGTCGAAGTTGGGCTTGGGGAAGTCGAAGTAACGGACAGGGTTATAGGGTACAGGAAAATCCAGACCCAGAGCAATGATGTAATGAGCGCCCATCCCCTTGAGATGCCTCCGGTCAGCCTCCAGACAATGGCTCTCTGGCTCAAGCTTCCGGACAGGTTGCAGGAGCTTGTAGGAGAGCATAAACTGGATTTTGCAGGCGGGATCCATGCTATAGAGCACGCGATGATTTCAATGTATCCTCTTCACCTGCTTGTGGACAGGAGTGATGTAGGCGGAGTTTCCACACCGTCTCATCCTGACCTTAGAGGCAAAAGTGGGATATTCATTTATGACGGTCACCGGGGTGGTGTAGGGTACGCCGAAAAAGGCTACGACCTTATAGAAGAGGTGCTCGACGGCACCTTAAAAGCAATAGAGAGCTGTCCATGTGAAAGCGGCTGCCCGAGCTGCATTCAGTCCCCAAAGTGTGGAAACAATAACGAACCCCTTGATAAACATGCTGCAATCATGCTCCTGCACGAACTCCTTGGAAAAGCACCTTATATTCCGCCGGAGAGAAAAGAAAAACACCTCTCCGAAGTTAGAGCCTCAAGACCAGCTCCTGAAAAAAGGAGCACAGAAGATGCTCTGAGCAGGGTCAGGCGTCAGCTCAGGCGGGAAACCATAAAACAGGAAACTCCAGCAGTGCAGGAGAAAAAGGAAAAAACCTTCATTGCTACGGATGAAAACGGAGGAATGATAGGAGTAATCTCTGCCCCTGCCCCCGAAAAAGCTGCCGCAAAAACTTTTCACCAGAAACTCCGAGGAAAAAAAGAACCTACAAGGGATAAGCCTCTTGAAATCTGCATTCGAGACCTTGGAGCAGGCAACGATTATAATTTCCGGCTCTGGATTGAAGTTTCAGAAAATATTTCTGAAAATAAAGGAAAAACAGCTCTTAATGAAGAGGATGAAAAAAAGGTTGTAAAGAGACTAATTATCAGGAAAATGAACTAAAGAATTAAAGGTCCTGTAATAGTTTTCAAATCTGGCCAGCAAGGCTAAGGATCTGTTTTGTGGGAAAGTAATTAGAAGAGTTCATATTTCAGACCTGATCAATTACGTCCTATTTTTCCCTTTAGCCTTGACATCCCTTAGCCCTGACATCCCTTAGCCTTAACATTTTACTGATTGATTTTTTGAAATAAGATGTTCATTCACTTCAAGTGACTGTAATATACTGAGGCATAATTCTGGTATTACTACCGTTTTCATTCGTTACTGTAAGGCTCACATCGTACTTTCCCGGTTTAGTAAATGTGTGCGTTGCGTTTAAAGCGTGTTTTGAATTAATGCCGTCTCCGAAATCCCAGTGCCAGAAGATCGGTGCACCTGTACTGTTGTCAGTAAATAATACTTTTAAAGGTGTATTTCCTGATGTTATATTCGCAAAGAAGCTGGCAACAGGTGTTTTTAGTGACGGCTCCGCTTCCGAAACAGTACACATGTAAATATCAGAATTTGTGTATGTAAGACCATGGACCGTATAATCATTACGTGAATCCGTCCAGACTATTCTGTCACCATAGATTGCAGGGCTTGACTGCGATGATTTATTTGAAGTAATTTTAGTTTCCGTATTGGTAGAGAGATTGTACATATAAATGTCAGCATTTCTATTGCGATCAGCCACCCATGTTATCCTGTCACCATAGATAACGTGATGTCCCTGATAGCCTGCACTGATAGTGATTCGAGACTCCTTAGAAGTTGAAAGGTCGTACATATAAATATTCGATCCATTGCGAGAATCCTTCCACACTATTTTGTCCCCATAGATAGCAGGAGAGTATTGATTCGAATCGTCAGCAGTAATTTGAGTTTCCGTGGAAGTGGAGAGGTCGTACATATAAATATCTCCGTTTCCGTTGCGAGAATCTTCCCACACTATTTTGTCCCCATAGATAGCAGGATTATCCTGATGTGATTCGTTTGTGGTTATTCGGGTTTCTTTTGATGTGGAAAGATCATACATGTAAATATCTCCGTTTCCATCGCGAGTATCCGTCCAGACTATCCTGTCCCCGTAAATGTCAGGATAGAATGCTTTTCCGCTGTTAGTAATCTGAGTTTCTTTGGAAGTGGAAAGATTATACATATGTATATCGGTTCTGTCCAGTACATCGGGACGACTGGTACTCCGATACTCCTGCCAGACTATCCTGTCCCCGTAGATTTCAGGCCCTGTATTATAGTAATATGAACTATTGGTTGTAACTCGAGTTTCTTTGGAAGTAGATATGTTGTACATGTAGATGTCGTGGTATCTCCATCCATTGCGGTCATCTAAATATACAATCCTATCTCCGTAAATGGCAGGCATCGTCTGATTAGATTTGTTTGTGGTGATCTGAGCCTCTTTGAGAGTGTATTGAGGCCTATCGGATGCTATTATTGGATATATTTTTGAGAAAGTACCGTTTGCGTTGCTTACTGTAAGGTTTACATTATAGGTACCGGATACCGGATACACATAAACCGGTGTTTTATCTTTAGAATCCGTGATTCCGTCATTATCGAAATCCCATGCCCTGGATGTTGCATTTTTCGAGAGATCTGTAAACAGTACAAAAAGAGGTACATAACCTCCAGTTACGTTGACCCTGAAATCTGCAACAGGAAATGTTGGCTGCTGATTTTTAGAGATCTGATCTTCAGGTACAAAGACAAGAGGAAGATAATCATACTCAGTTCCATTGATATTATAAGGTAAATCACCAATTCCATCCCCGTTCCAGTCATTGCAGTTTTGGGAAAAACCAGTTCCATCAGGCTTTGCCCAGTAATTGCCTCCCAGGTACGGGCCTCCTACAATATTTTTTCCAGGGGTTTTTGTAGTGTTCCAGACAGCCTCGTCCAGGCCACTTTCTGGATATACGATTTCAGTATTATTGAAGAGATTAACTGTGTTATTGAAAAAATTGTTGTAAATCAAAATGATACCAGTAGAAGTAGGATCATTGGAGGATAAATCCAGAGAGATTCCACATTTTCTATTTCTCTTAATTCTATTGTCAATTACCAGAGCAATGTCCCCCAGAGATATACCAATATCGTTGTTTGAAATTGTGTTATTTTTTATTGTATCCCCTGAAGAGTAATGAGCAATAATGATCCCTTCAGTGTTTGAGGTCAGGGTATTATTTGTAATCTGGTTACCACTGGAGATGAAAGCTGCAGAAATACCGCTGAGGCAATTGGAGATTGAATTATTGTCTATTATATTATCATGTGATTCACTAATACCAATTCCGCATAGAGAATTCCCAGAGCCTTGTATAGTATTGTTTAGAATCTTATTTCTACTGCAGTAGTTGATGCCGATCTGACCATTCAGAAACGTATTGTTAATTATAGTAATGTTAATCTCGCTGCCTCCTGAACTTAAGTGAATACTCGAATTGGAAAATCTATTGTTAGAAAAAATACAATTATAGCATTCACTACCCCTGATGCCTGCTTCAGTCCCTATAATTATATTTTTTTCAAAAGTAGAATTGCAACAATTATCGAGAAGGATACCTGAACTGTTTTCTAAAAAAAGGTTATTTTTGACAATACAGTTCTCGATAAATCCCTGACCAGATGAATAAAAAGGCCTCAAACTAACATTCTCGTGTATGCTAAACCCACTGACAACAGTGCTGTTAGCCGCCAAATTGAAAGTCTGAATAACAGTATCTTCAGGTTTTTCGGAAGCAGAATGAATGCTCAGATTATCTATTCCTATATCTACACTCTCATTATAGATACCCGGATAAACAAGAATAATATCTCCTGGAGATGAATTGTTTACCGCTTCCTGAATAGACGGGAAATCTGCACCTGAACCACTATTACCTACCAGAATCTCCCTTGCAGATGCAGGGCTATGAATTAGAATCGTGAAAAAGATAGTAACTACTAAAAGGATTATGAATTTATTTACCCACACCTTTACTTCCCCCTTTAAACCAGAAATATAATACGAGCCTATCCCATAACTCAAAACTGCTTCCCCGAATCTGGAATTAAGAATAATCAATGAGTTTTTGATCATGGGAAATCTTTCTGAAACTCCTATCAATTGAGTATAAAGCTGGTTTTGGGATAAGCTCTACTAATAAGATCCCAGATCCTCAAAGAAGATATATGATTTAAGGACTAATAGAGTTTATTTTCTTTATTATATATTCTTGACTACTTTCTCAGCAAAAATAAGGTATGTTGCAGGGTTATATGTAATTTTAACAGCTTTAAATTTCTAGATTTAATTTCTGTTCTACTTTTATCCTTAAATTCTTTTATCTGGTCCTTGATCCTGATATACAGACATTTCAAGTTACGTCTCAAGCTATATTTCCAGCTAAATGAAAGTTTTTTATACAGACAGTTTCATAGCTGATTAATACTTAATCATGTGTAGAGGAAAATTGCTTTACGGGAAGAACCGTTTGCGGGGAAGAATCATTTTCAAAGACTACCTCTGTTGCAGGTTTTTGTTAATCCTTTATAGCTTGTATTTTTCCGGCTTTCTTTGATTCGGCACATCTATATGTATATAGAAATAATTTGAATTCAGGTTAAGTATAAAATTGATTTTTTAGTACAAGAAAAGCATAAAAGGCAATTTAAGAGCTATTTAAACATTTGTTTGAGATTCGGGGATTTACAGAAGGGGTTCTTAACAGATTTTGTTTAAATTTAGTCATAATTTTCAGGAATTTCAATTTCTCATATGGAAATGTCTAAACTGAAAACTTCAAGATTGGAATTTTGAGGTTGAAACTGTCTGAAATTATAAACTTTAAAATTGAAATTTTGAGATTATAATTTTGAATCGGGATTTGAGATTGAAATTTTAAGATTGAAATTTCAAGATTGGGATTTTGAAACTGGAAATTTCTGAAACTGGAAATTTCTGACTATTCTAGTGCTTACAGAAATAATAAAGGGTGCTAAACATGGAAAATGAAAATAAACTGTCCGAGAGAGAGGAGATAAATTTGGACTACGATGTAATAATCGTAGGGGCAGGGCCCGCTGGAATGTTTGCAGCTTACAAGCTTGCGGAATTTAAGCCATTGAGAATTCTGATTGTGGATATGGGCAGGGACATAGATGAACGCTTCTGCCCCATGAAAACCCAGACGTACTGCATGCACTGCACGCCCTGCGATATTATGTGTGGGGTTGGGGGCTGTGGGACTTTTTCAGACGGAACCTTAAACCTGCGGCCTGATGTTGGAGGAGACCTGGCAGCCCTGACAGGTGACCAGACCGAAGCCTGGCAGCTCGTAGAAAAAGTTGATAAGGTCTTTTTGAAATTTGGGGCTCCACAGGGGGCTCTGCTTACCGAAAGCCCAGAAATAGAGGAGCTTAAACGCAGAGCGGCATCAGTAGGAGCCCGTTTTATAGAGATAAAGCAGCGGCATATAGGCTCAGACAATGCTCCTGCAGTTATAGGACGATTTAAAAGGAACCTTGTTGACAGAGGAGTGGACTTCCTGCTTGAAACCGAGGTAAAAGATCTGCTGATTGAGGACGAGACCTGCAGGGGCATTATACTTTCTGACGGACGAGAACTCCGGGCCAGTTATGTGCTTTTATCACCTGGAAGGCGGGGCTGCAACTGGGTCTCAGATATGATTGAGAAGCACGGAATCGAAGCACGGTACGGAGGAATTGACATTGGGGTAAGGGTAGAAGTCCCCGCAATCGTTATGGACCCTGTAACAAAAATCAACCGTGACCCCAAGTTCCATATCCAGAGCCGTCGTTACGACGATTTTGTCCGGACCTTCTGTACGAATATGCGCGGATATGTCGTAAAAGAAGAGTATGAAGGCTTTATTGCAACTAACGGCCACTCTCTGGCAAACGAGGAGTCCGAAAACACCAATTTTGCCTTTCTTGTCCGAGTCGAGCTTACCGAACCAATTGAAAACACCACAAAATACGCCCGTTCAATCGCAAAACTTGCAACCACGATAGGGGGAGGAAAGCCAGTTCTGCAGCGCATGGGCGACCTTAGAAGGGGCCGGCGCTCTACAAAAGAACGCCTTGCAAAAAACCTTGTTGTAAATACACTCAAAGATGTAACACCAGGCGATATCTCAATGGCTCTCCCCCACAGGATAGTCATGGATATAATCGAAGGCCTTGAGACCTTAAACGAGATCATTCCAGGCGTTACCTCAGATTCGACCCTGCTGTACGCCCCTGAAGTCAAGTTCTACGCAATGCACCTTGAAGTTGACAGGAAAATGGAAACCAGCATCAAAAATCTCTTTGCAGCCGGAGATGGGGCAGGGCTTTCAAGGGACATAGTCAATGCCGCAGCTACCGGAATTTTGGCAGCTGAAGGGATAATGAAAATGGTCAAAGAGGAGGAAGTGGCAAAGGCAGGAGCAATAGAATGAACTCAAGAGGATGAACTCAGGCGAAGAAGAAAGCGAAAAGAAAATTTGTCTAAAGGTAGATTGCGTTCCCACCTGAAAGCCCGGATTCACTGAAATACATTAAAATTGCTTCTTAGTCTAAAAAGAGGTTTGGAATAAAATACAGGACTGCAGGCTGTCTCAAAACTACTCGGGATTCTACATTTGGGTTAAATATCGCAATATTTATCTTTCTTAAATGTATATATTACATAAAAAGTATACTTTTAAAGAAAATAGCAGATTTCATGAAAAGAGAAGGTAAAAGCCTGAAGGAAATTCTAAAGATGATAAATGGAGGAGGAAATCAGGGCTGTAATGAAAGGGGAATTATAGTGAGAATAGCAAATAAGCTATGTTGATTAATGAAAATTAATGAATTCTTGTAGAAATGAGAGAAATATCGAAACAGGAAATTACCCAATTGTAGAAATCAAAATGATTTTGATACAACCTGTTTATCTCTTTTGTCATGTAAAATATTATTTGAAAAATAGTATTTAAAGAAAGACTTAAAAAAAGTTTATTTGAGGCCGAATCAATATTATAAAAAAATAAATTATGTCTTATTTTTATGGGGGGTCGAAATGTAAATTGCAGAAGAGACAACAGCTTATTTTCGGATAATTCCTGAAAACAGAATTTGGTTAACAGGTTTTCACTTTTAAAACAATTCTCTAACAGAAAAGAATCAGTTTGATCTAAAAGATCGACTCTGCAGAGTGCTCCTTCTAAATCTGCAAAAATCACGGATTTTCAAGTTCTCTTTTCTTAACAAATGTATTTGGGAAAGATTCAGCAGACCGTTGGCAGGAAATATATTTGAATAGAACTGTAAAGAATAAAAGAAATTTCGGCATCTTTCTTTAGTAATTATAACTATGAAATTATGAAATATATAACTAAGTCATCATCTATAGAACCTTGCCCACATCAAAAACAGACGCATCCGGTAGAAAAGTGAAATATGAATTTCAGGCATCTTTTTCAGATACCTTTATTTCAGATACCCATATAAGGCATCCTTATTCTGATACTTTTAGATCAGTAAGGTCAGTACTTAATGTAGCCTTTCCGCTCAAGCCATTCGACCTGGGGTCTTGTGTATTTCCAGGTTACTTCGGCTTTGGAGTCCTGTACTTCCCAGGGATTGGCTATGACAACATCGCCTTCGTGAATCCACATTCTCTTCTTTTTAGAGCCAGGAATCCTGCCCATGCGGACAACCCCATCCATACACTGAAGTGTTACCCTTTTCGAGCCGAGTAAACACGCAACAGTTGCCAGGACTTCATTTCTGTCCTTGCGGGGGATTCGTACCCTAGATACTTCAGGGGTATTTCCTGAGTTTACCGGTTTTGAGGATCCTAATCTTCTTTTTCTAATAGTGCTTCTGTAATTAGCCAGGTTAATTCCTCCTTGATATACTTTAATCAATTTATATAAAAGTTTAATGTCGAATAATTCGTACAGGTTCTCATTCTCGATGTCGGTTTGTTCCTACTTTTCCTGCTGCACGAGGTGGAAAGAAGTAAAGAAACAAAGAGAATAAACCAAAAAACAAAAAGAAAAGATGAATCAGGTGTGTTAATGTAAAATAATTACAAAACTAACACCTGATGCAGATTATCTTTAGAATTTCCTGTGGTTGGGAAGACATTCCCTACAGTATACTGGTCTGCCTTCGGTAGGTTTGAATGGTACTTCGGTCTCAACACCGCAGTCAGAACAGGTCACTTTTGTCATTTCCCTTGGTCCGCTGTTACCGCGGAAACCTCCGGAATTTCCCCTGAAATTTCTGTCATTAAAAGCCATTTTCGTTTCACCTCCGCTATAGCGGATAATCAATAGTTTAAAAACAAGATTGTATAGACCCCTAGATTAAAAATAAAAATTGGTTTTTAATAACAGATTATACGTCTCTTTATTTTCAATGGCTACGTTACACAGGCAAATAATATAAATTCATCTATACAAAGAAAGTATACTATTGAAAATGATAGAATATTTTATTGTCAGGGCTTATGGAAGAAGTACTAAAGTCTGAAATTCTTATTTCGGCTGTTAATAGATAAAGCAAAATCAATCGGCCCTGCAAAAGTCTTCTGATAATTTCGCAAAAATTGCGGGTTTCTAATTTCCTTGATTTCTACAAACTTATTTGGGAAGATTCCAGTAGACCGCCGGTAAGAAAAATATATTTTAACTGTATTAAATTGAAAATAAAATTCAAATTTCCATTCTTAGTAATTATAAATACCAATACAGCAGATTAATACACTGGGTATTATAATAAACATTAAAAAATAACTATTTTGAAAATGTTGGGGTAATAATATGAAAGGATTTGCAATGCTTGAAATTGGAAAAGTAGGCTGGATTGACACTGAAAGACCTTCAGCAGGACCATATGATGCAATCGTGAGGCCTATTGCGGTCGCGCCGTGTACATCAGATGTTCATACGGTCTGGGAAGGTGCGCTTGGCAACCGCAAAAACATGATTTTAGGGCACGAAGCTGTAGGTGTTATAGAAGAAATCGGATCAGAGGTCAAGGACTTCAAACCAGGCGATAGAGTAATTGTTCCTGCAGTTACACCTGACTGGCGATCCATGGAGGCACAGGATGGAATACCTATGCACTCAAATGGAATGCTTTCCGGATGGAAGTTTTCAAACTTCAAAAGTGGAGTCTTTGCAGAATATTTCCATGTAAATGATGCAGACATGAACTTAGCTCTACTTCCAAAAGGAATGCCCCTCGAACAGGCTGTCATGCTATCAGATATGGCAACTACTGGAATACAGGGTGCAGAAATGGCAAAAATTAAAATGGGCTCTACAGTTGCAGTCATAGGAATTGGCCCTGTTGGTCTGATGGCAGTGGCAGGTGCATCTATTCTTGGCGCAGGTAGACTCATTGCAGTGGGAAGTCGGAAAGTCTGTGTTGATCTTGCTCTGGAATACGGAGCATCTGAAATTGTTGATTACAGAAAAGGTGGACTTGTTGAACAGATTCTTGAAAAGACTAATGGAAAAGGTGTGGACTCTGTAATCATAGCAGGAGGAAATGAAAACACAATTTCAGATGCAGTCAAAATTGTAAAACCTGGAGGCACGGTATCAAACGTCAACTACTACGGAACCGGAGACATACTTCCTATTCCACGTATTGAATGGGGGTCGGGTATGTCTCAAAAAGACATACGTGGTGGCCTGACAAATGGAGGTCGTCTGAGAATGGAAAGAATGGCAGACCTATGTACCTATGGAAGGATAAAACCAGAAAAAATGGCCACTCACGTATTCAAAGGGTTCGACAAAATAGAAGAGGCTCTCATGCTCATGAAAGAAAAACCAAGAGATCTGGTCAAACCTGTTGTTCTTCTGGATTAATAAGCGAGTCAACTACCCTTCCTAAACTCTTCGCAATGCTCGGAGTTTTGAGGAAGGGATATTCTCGCCTTATGGGATAAAGTAATCAGATAGGATAGGATAGGATAGAATATAGAGTCATAAAAGTCCTGCAAAATACCCCTTCTAAAGCTGCAAAAATCATGGGTTTTTTAATTTCACTTTTCGTAACTTTATCTTAACAAACGTATTCGGGGGAGATTTTAGCAGGCTACCAGCGGGATAAATATATTTCAAATGAATTGCTTATGGGTGAAGATTTTTCTATTCGTATTCGGCGGTCCGATTTCTGACAGCTTTTCTTGATCCATAAATAGACTGAAAAACATCGTTTAAATCAGAAAAATCCCTCCACATCGGAAAAGAATCACTTAATCTAAAGAAGCCCTGGAAAAATGCCTCTTCTAAACCTGAAAAAATTGCGGGTTTTTAGTTTTCGGGTTTTTAGTTCTCTTTCCTTAGTCTTTTTCTTAGAAACGTATCCAAGGAAAGGGATTAAAGACATAACATACAAAATATTTCATGAGGAATTCAAATGATATTACAAAAGTGAAAGATCGGGTTCAAGATACTTTTCGCTGAAAAATAGTAAACAAAACGGTAAATTTCAAATCTGGCAAGTGGATATATTCGATTTATTTAGCCAGATTTGACCAGTTACCTGCCGTCTTTTAGTTTTAATCCTTTTTATCATTCGAGCTGGATACTGATATATATTTAGATCTTTTTTCCGTATCCGTTCCGTTTTCATTTTTGACTATTAAACTGACGGTATACACTCCAGCGTTATTGTATGTATGTACAGGATTTCTGTCTGCTGAGTATGCATTGTCTCCAAAATCCCATTTCCATTCTGTTGAATTTTCTGATAAATCTGTAAATTGTACCGAAAGAGGACAGCAACCACTTGTAACATTGGCGCTGAAATTTGCAACAGGCATTCTCGATCCTTTTAATGAGATAGTGCACATATAAATATCATAGGCGTGCTTGCCATGAACCCACCACAATATTCTGTCTCCGTATATTACAGGGCAACTCCGAATTAATCTACTGGTGGTGATCTGAATTTCTTTCTGAGTGGAAAGATTGTACATGAAAATATCGGAATTCCCATTTCGCCAATCTTGCCAGACTATCCTGTCACCGTATATATCAGGACTCTGTGGACTTAAATTATCAGGTGTTATCTGGATTTCCGTGGAATTGGAGATGTTATACAGATAGATCTTGTGCCTATTTTTATCGCTATAATCCTCCCACACTATCCTATTATCGTAGATAACAGGAGAGCCTACTGACTCGCTGTTAGTAATCTGAGTTTTTTTGGAAGTAGATAAATCATACATGTAAATATCGGAGAATCCGTTGCTATAGGATATGCTGGTATAGTTCAGCCACACTATCTTGTCACCATAGATATCAAGCTCCGTAGTAAATACATTGTCAATAATTTTACTTTCATTAAAGGTAGAAAGGTTGTACATGTAAATATCGGACGTTCCTTCTTTATCACAATTATCTGCCCATACTATCCTATCCTCATAAATGGCAGGATGGGATGTGCTTCCACCAGTGGTAATTTGAGTTTCCTTGGAAGTGGAGATATTATACATGTAAATCTCGGAATGGCCACTGCGAAATTCATACCAGACAATCCTGTCCCTGTAAATATCAAGTCCGTACACTGATCCGTTAGTAGTGTGTATCCGAGTCTCCTTTTTAGTTGAAATATTGTACAGACAGATGTCATACTTATCATTTCCACTGTAATTTCCAGTATGATCGACCCATACTACTTTGTCATCATAAATTGCATGAGAACAGGCCTGAGCTAATCCACTTGTGCTAATCTGGGTTTCTGTTAGGACGAGTTGATTATCTAAGAGTTGCTCATCGAATACTGAGACTGTAGATAATTTTGAATCAGTAGTATTTGTATCGCCTACTGTCAGGTTAACAATATAGTTTCCAGGATTGGTGTATATATAAACAGGATTTTTTTCTGTAGATTCAGCTACTCCATCATTATTGAAGTCCCATGATCTTAATATCGCATTTTTTGAGAGATCTGTGAACTGTACAGACAGAGGGGAAAATCCCAAATCTGGAGCTACAGAAAAGTTTGCAACGGGAGATTTTAATACTGCCGAAGCCATGCAAGTGTAAATATCAGAATGCCCCCCATCTGCGTTACGATTATCCTTCCACACTATCCTGTCATCATAAATAGCAGGCCACATTTGACCTGATTCATCTTTGGTTACCTGAAACTCTTCCTGTGTTGAAATATTGTACAGGTAAATATTCGACGAGATTCCCTTATTATTGCGACCATCTTTCCAGACTATTTTATCCTTATGTATTGCAGGACTAGATGCTGATTCGCTGTATGTAATTTGAGTTATTTTAGAAGTAGAAATATTATACATATAAATATCTGGATTTAAACTGTAGCGTTCTCCAATACGGTCACCTGCCCATACAATATTATCACCGTATATATCTGGGTCCAACTGCCGAAATTCACTGTTTGTAATTTGAGTCTCTTTTGAAGTCGATAAGTTATACATGTAAATATTGGAATTTCCATTATGATATTCTGTCCATACTATCCTATCAGCATAAATGGCGGGATAAAGTGCTTCTCTATTGAATGTGACCTGACATTCGGTAGATGTGGACAGATTATACATGTAGATATCAGAGACTCCATTTTGAGAATTATGCCATACAATCTTATCTTCGTAAATAGCAGGAATACTGTGTTCAGAGACATTTTTGGTAATCTGAAATTTCTCAGCTGTTGAAATATCGTAAACAGAAAGATTATAATTCTCCTTGTTCCCACAGATTTGATAATCTCGCCATACAATTTTGTCACCGTAGATTGCAGGCCAGCTCCCATGGAATGAATCAAGCTGGATATCGTTTGAAATGGTCAAGTTGTAAAGATGGATTATCCCTGAATCGTTAACATAATCTGACCATACGACATTATCTCCGTAAATGGCAGGAGCAGATGCTCGTGAACCGTTTTGAGTAAGCTGAATTTCATGTACAACAGATGCTGCAGCTGATATTGAAGTTAAGAATAAGAACACCAAAGTTGTTGAAGTTAAAATTATTGAACATAGCTTTTCTTTATTATTCTTCATTTATTCCCCCAATATAATATATCTAATCTTTAACACATAAGCCTTAATAGTGTCATTATTTCTCATTAGTCCCTAAAGGTTAAAATGAAATGAATAAAATGACTATAGATATATTTAGTAAAAAATGATCTCCTGAAAGTTTCTTCTGTTATTTTTAAAAATGATTGTCAAAACAAAATTAATGCTGAATTCGTAAAGTATCAACAGACAAAGAAGAACAGAATAATTGAAAGAGTTAAATAAACTTTCAGAATGGAAAATCTTTAGCATCCCTGCATATATAAAAAATAGATACTTCCTGATGTTTTTACTAATGATTTACTGGTACTAACAGATAAAGAAAGTACCCTCTTTTGAAGGTGCAAAGCTCAAGGGTCTTTTAATTTCACTTTTCTTACAGAAGTATTCGGGGAAGATTTAAGCAGAACGCCGCCGGAGGAATATATTTAAACTGAATTGAACGTGAAGAGAAGTTCAATTTTAATTAGAAAAACTCTACCCAAAGGAAAGATCACTTCAAGTAAAAAAGTCCTGTAAAGGACTTTTTATAAACTTTTTTTGAATCTACAAAAAATCACGGTTTAATAAAAAGTGTATCTTGGGTTTGTCTATATTTAAAAAGTGTAAGTCCGCTTGAGCGAAGCAGAATTCGTCCAAAACCGACACCTTACTGCCGAAGCGGAATTCAGAAGGTTCATATTTCTGCGAAGATGGAAAAAACTTATTTTTTCTCGATGACCCCACAGACAATCCGCGCGCCACTATTGCCGGTAGGATTGGTTATCTGGTCGTCAGGATCAGCATGGATGACCAGTGAAGTACCGTTGGCTGTGAATAACGTGGTAGGCCCGGGTGACAGCGTCACACGGTCGGTGGTGACACTCATATGTCCCTTGCCATCCTTGCCCACTTTGAGGTTGGGTAGATCACCGGCATGTGGACCTTTTGGGTTGTTGAGGCCATGCTCTTTGCCCAGAGGGTTGTAGTGTTCACCGGCAGAAGTGAACGATGGACCAGTGCATTTCCCTTTATAGTGGATATGGATGCCGTGCAGACCCGGATTCAGGCCTCTCACGTTGACGTTGATGTGAACTGAGCCATTTGCTTCCTCGGTAAAGGTGGCCAGCCCCACAGTATTCCCTTTCACGTCCTTCATGATAGCTGTGGCACTATATGTAGCACTTTCATGGGCATAGCCCGTAGTTGCAAACATCAGCACCGCTGAGATAGTCATTAGTAATACCAATCCAGCTTTCATCAGCTTATTCCCCCGAAAAATGATACTTTAGGTTTGAAAGAAGCTTGCCTGTTAAAGATCATGGATGAGATGGATACTGGTCTCCCACTCTTTAACTGGTCATGTAGAATGTCCTGTCTCCTTTCAGAGATCCCGTCTCCGTCCCTGACATCGGCATAGTATTTCTTTTGCGATAACATATCGTTTGCATGCCGGAGGTCAGCCATTAGAAGAATGTCGGGTAAAAACGTACGCTTCTTGTTAACATACGTTTAGACAAATACACACTCATATAATATAAAATAGTTTTTATAAAACTACTTATATGTTATATATCAAATAAGAGAATCCTTTATATTAAGGTCTTATGGACAAATAGAAATGCCTGAGATTTAAACTCCAATTAATTTCGATAAAGTAAAATCGTCGATCCTGCAAAGGGCTCCTCTTAAATCTGAACAATTACCAATTCTTAAGTTCTTTTTTCTTATCAAAGATGTGCGGGGGAGATTCCAGCAGACCGCCAACAGAATAAATATATTTTAAACCAACTACTGTTAAAAATTTCCATTTCGTATTCGGCGGTCCAGTTTCAGATAAATTCAATAAAAACAAGGTGTAATTAAGAGTTTTTCACTTCAATTTGAAAATAACTTTATACAGAAGAAAATCAGTTTTAAATGATCGATAAAAATCAGTAACTGTATGTTACAAATGTTACAAAATCTGTATCAAGTATGTGTTCGAATCTATATTAAGTACATGTTCAAGATAATACTGATCAGATAATACAGGAAGACCTATTTTTACCCACCCAATGTAATATCCTGTTCTTGATAAAATTCTAGTGCATTAAATAAGTGTTCTGGCTTAAAATCTGGCCACATTTCATCGACTACATATATGTCTGAGTACACCGTTTGAACTGGAAGCATTCCACTGAGTCTGCGTCTTCCTCCCCAGCGAATAAGTAAATCTATTCTTGGAATTTCTGCTGATGCAATGTTTTCTACAATTTTCTTACTATCTGATGAGTTATCAAATGCATATGCTAAATCCCAATACCAGCCATAGTTTATTAAAAAATTTATTTTTATTTTACCTTTCCCAACTTTTGTTCTCTTTGTATATGCAAGTAACTCTTTTGGAAATATGTTCGAGTCAGTATTCCCTACTACAAGTATTTCAGCGTCACGTTTAGATATTTCTTGAACTGATTTTATACAGGCGTCTACAAACGCCTTTCTTTGAATTTGCGGCCTTTTTGTGTTATCTTGAGTAAATCCAAAAAAAGTAACTTCGTCTATTCCGATTTTTACGCATATATCATATACTTCCAGGCCTGGAATTACTCCATTGTTATATCCTTCATGCTTTTCTAAGCCTCTAGCTATAGCCCATCTTCTGTTACCATCTGGTATTATAGCAATATGTCTTGGCAATCTTTTGAATTTTGGTATATCCAGAAAATCCCCCATATTATCCAGAAAACCCCCAATATATATTTGCTTAAAATGCTATAAATACTCTTCATGAGCATAGCTCGTAGTTTTGCAAACATTAGCACTGTCTGAGATAACCCTTTATAGTAAGATCTTATGGACAAATAGAAATGCCTGAAATCCGAGTCCAATAAAATTTTGTAAAGTGAAATCGTTGATCTTGAAAAGCGCTCCTTTTAAATCTGCAAAATCACGGGTTTTTCAATTCTCATTTCTTAACAAACATATTCGAGGTAGATTTAAGCAGACCACCTCCAGGAAAAATATGAGCTTATATCATAACTCAAAACTTCTTCTCCAGTTCTCGAATTAGGAATAATCAATAAGTTTCTAATCATAGAAGATAATTCTGAAACTCTTCTCGATTTTGAGGATAAGACTGATTTTGGTATAAGCTCCGTAAATAATCATGTTTGAAGTATTACTTTTTTAGAACATAATTAATTTGTGAGTGTAATAATGTCCACGTAGTATTGCTGTTACGATACCTGTCTGTTTATTAAAGAGCGTCGTTTCCAGTTTCTTTCGTGCGGATTCTTATTACGTCCTCTAGTGATAGTACGAATATCTTGCCGCTTCCGATATAGCCGTCTATATCTTTTGATCCTCTTTCTATTGCTTCAACTGTCGTTTGCAGAAACTCATCTTTCACCGCAATTTCAATCTTGACTTTATCAAGCAGGTTTGCTTCGTATTTTTCAGTTTTAGTTCTATCAACATTCAGATGTCCTCCCTGGGCACCATATCCAGAAACAGATGATACTGTCAGTCCGTGTGCTCCAATTTTCTGAATCTCTTTTTTGACATTGTCAAGCTTTTCTGGTCTTATCATCGCGATTATATATTTCATTGATATCATCACTCAGCATCCGAGTTCCTGCTTTATTCTATTTATAACCATCATATTTAAAATTAAAAGATCTTTCAGAATATTAATAACAAAGCATGCAATTTAAAAATGTTTGAGTACAAGTTCATCCAAAAAACAATCTTGTTTGCACATCAATAAGATTTTCAAAATTAATTTCATAACCGTAAGGTCATTGACTATTCAAAATCAGAGGTTTAAGGATGTAATTCTAAGTTTTTGGATGAGCTTGTATTTTAACTGCTGTGGTTGTGGAAGAAAAGTTCACTTCAACCAGATAAATCCTTCTCAGAATCAAAGATTACTTCAATCAAAAAGGCCCTGTAAAGGGCTTCTTATAAGCCTGCAAAAATCAGAGTTCTTTACCTTTCTTGAGATCAGGAAGGTAGATGACCGAAAAATCGGTTTTAATTAAATTGGGGTAGAAGAGTAAGAGATATAGACACATAAACATGTTTACGTTTATATTAATCATAAAAAAGTAAAAAAGTATCAAATGAGTGTATTAGAATATGTTAATCACTTCTCCAGCTTATGGCAATCTTCCTGCATATGTTTTGTGCTCAGAAAGAAAATAAAAAATCTCTATCCTGTAGTTGGTGTTCAAAGGCTTTATGGATATATCTTGAACTATTATATCCCTATAACCTTTAGGATACGCATCACTGGGTAAAATGGATCTGTCAACTTTACATATTTCAGTTCGATGGATCTCTATTTTGTCCAGTTTAGATTTAGGCTCTTTATCCTATGGAAGCTTTCTTTTTCGTCTATCTTTTTCAGAAGAAATGTCTTCATTCTTTTTAGACCCACGAATCTTAGGTTTGGCTTGTTCAACTTTGAGTAAGTTGATTGCATCTCGAAGCTTCTGGTTATCTTCCATGAGGAATTCAATCTTTTCATTCTGCTTTTCAATGATAGCAAACAAAATGTGAAAGACATTGGCATATCTTTTATCTTTAATTTCATCCGGATTGATGTCCAGCGAAGCCAGAGATTGTTTTAAAGCTTCAAGTTCCATTTTTTACTCCAAAATATGATAAGGGAAAATGAAACTATTATTATATTTTTTTTATTCGGTTGAAAATCCATTAAATTTGAAGAGGATACCCTGGTCTCTTCAATCAGCATCGATATATAAAAAGCTCTAAACTTTTTGATTAATCTATTGAGAACCTATCCTCTGAACTCCAAACTAGGGCTAACAAAACTCAGTTTTCTAGTATCCTCTATCAGGCAACAATCAAATTTTCATTCAAGTATATAACGCTAAATATAATTAAATCACTATTTAATGTAAAACGGAAATATCATAAACTATCCCCAGGCAAAATCTGCAGGTTGACGGAGCTTATGATAAAAGCAGGTAGTTCTTTTCTTCACAATGGAAAGCGCTGTACTATTGGTGCGGTTATCTTACTCAAAGGATTACCTTACATGGTTACGGTTTCTCATATATTTCGGGGTGAAGGAGACCGTCTGACAGTTGACGGAATGAAGCTCGTTGTTACAAGAATTTTAAAAGGATACGACATAGCCTTGATTAAGCTTCCTCCTGACATTGCGGTTAAGATTACGGAATTTGGCAGTCCGGCCGAACTGGAGCTGGCCGTTCTTGTTAACGATACTCGCACAATTAATTACTGCAGGGTGGCTAATTCTGGAGCTTCCTTACTTTTTCTGGGCTTCCAGTGCCATGATATGCCTGAGCCTGAGGATAGTGGAACTCCTGTCTTGCAGGGGGGAAAGGTAATTGGAATGATGACCTCGACAACCCTGGATACCTGCATGGGAATCGCAGTTTCCTCGAAGATTCTCCGCAGCCTGTAAGTGGCAAAAAATTATTACTAATCGTAATCATAGAAATCCTTCTTTTTTGATTTAGAGGCTTAGAGGATTTAGATACCTTATTTTTGCGTGCTTTTTCTCTGAAACTGAATTGTCGGACAGCCTGTTTAGTGTGAGGTGGTCGCCCGCAATTTGATTTTTTACTTTCTTATCAAGTACTCCAGGGTTTTTGAAGCTTCAAAAGTTACTTCAAAAGTTGCTTTTTATCATATTTTTTAAGCCTCGGGCATATTCCATAAAAGTTCATTGAACTCTATTAAAATATTCTATTTTTTTACATATCGACAAATTTGGAAAACTATTTATCAAGAAACAGTATCTTAATTTCAGCAAGGAGATTTAGTAACCATGTTTGAGTTAAAAGTTGTTACCCATTTTGCAGCAGCCCATCAGCTTAAAATGGTGGCCAAAAAATGTGAAAACCTTCACGGACACAACTGGAAGGTTGAAGTTTGTGTAGCTGGAGAAAAGCTCAATGAAGCCGGAGTACTGGTGGACTTTGGAGAATTAAAACAGAAAGTATCCGAAATCATGACAAGACTGGATCACAACTTTTTAAATGAGCTTGAATACTTTAATGACAGCAACCCACCATCTTCGGAAAACATTGCCCAGTACATCGCAAACTCCCTTCAAACCATGCTAAAAAATCCAGAAATCAGGGTTACCAGTGTCACAGCCTGGGAATCGGAGAATGCCTGTGCAACATATTTACCGTAATTCTTTTAAAGGTCAGTTATTGTCTCTTTGGGCAGACGTATATTGAACTCTCAAATGTTTCTGAATCTGCAAACTCATTTCAGAATACAACAATGACATCTGTCATACTAACATAACTTTAAATCGACGCTACTGTTGTAACTTCATGTTCTCTGCAGATAAAATGCTATTGGGAACCCTATTATTGTTGGAATCCAGAAAGAAAATACCCTGTAGCTGAGTACAACAACAACCGCAATTGAACCAGGCACTCCCAGGCCTGTATAGAGAGCAGCCATCGAACTCTCCACAACGCCTATTCCTCCTGGCAGGAGAAAAGCTATTTTTCCTAAGAGAATCGGGAGCCCATATCCAACGACCAGGATCTCAAACCCTACAGGAGACCCTGCGGCTATGAAGAAGAAATAAAGGGTCAGCATATCAAAACTCGTAAAAATCACAGCCCCAAGAAGAGGGCGCTCCCAGCCTCCGTTGCTTAAAGTTTCAAGGGCTGAAAAAATCCGGTTTACTGAAGCTTTAGTTGGAGCAGGCGTGTAGGATTTATGCAAGAGCCGGGCAAAGTAAGCCGCTATCCTGACAACAACAAGTGTGAAAGCTGTCCTGTTTTTTAATCCCCAGTGTACTGTTGCAAAGCCCAGGCCAAGTAAGGTGAGGATTAGAATAAAGGCAAAAAACTGCACCGACGAAAGGCTGTGGGCTATCAGAAGATGGAGAATTCCGGATATAGCCAGTACTGTCAAGAGCATATTGTTGAAAATAGTGGGAAGGGTACTCGCAAGTCCTGCGCCTTCGGCACTAATACCATATTTCCGTACCCATTGATAAGTCGCTGCAGCATTTCCGAAAGGACCTCCTGCCAGCATGCCTATACTTGAAGCTGCGAGCGTTATTATAGCTCCTTTTAATATCGGGATAGTCTGTTTTACTCTTGCTGCGATGGAATTTATAAGATAACCCGCTCCCAGGTAACTGACACCCTGACCAAGGGCAGCCAGTAGTACAGCCCATGGAACCATTGTCTTTATAACATGCGCAGATGCTTCAACCGAAGCAAGTTGTGGAAGAATAAGGTTAACAGCAAGCCCTACAAGGATAAGCGTTGGAACGTAGCGGCCTACTTTTAAGACCAGAGGTGGAGGAGATAGCAGACTTCTGTGGACATTGTTCTCGCTTTTTTTCCCTGATTTACCTTCGTTCCGGCTTATACTCATTTAAAATCCTCTATCCCAGACATTCTCATCCTAAAATTTTATTCCAAACACTATCAGACGCATTTTATATGGCTATACTTCTGGGCAGCTACTTATTTGCAATTTATTTAATACTGTAATTATATTTATCTTTCTCAAATAAGTATAATCGAGTAAAATTTCACAGCCTTTAATTATTATTAGGGAGAATTCTTTCCCATGACAGAGACTGTATATCTTCTTTTTCCTATTATTTATGCTCTTATTAATGCAGCTTCTTATGCCCTGTATGGAATTGATAAATTCAAGGCAAGAAAGGATAAATGGAGAATTTCAGAACAGAGTCTGTTGATCGTTTCTTTCTTCGGGCCAATCGGTGCACTCCTCGGAATGCAGCAATTCAGGCACAAGACCCAGAAGCCGGTTTTCAGATTCCTGGTGCCTGCGTTTGCAGGAATTCACATCCTGTTAGTGCTCTGGATCAATCTCTAAGCCGAAGGAACTCAGTTTTAGGATCAACCAATAACAAAAACGGTTTAAACGAGTACAGGATATAAAAAAATGGGCCTGTGAATGGGAGAAAGTAAGCCTTAAAATGAATGTACAGACTAACATTATTTTTATTACTAAGGGAGCGCAGAGGTTCACGAATACCCCGTCCTTTACATGAGTGAAACTATCATGTCTAAGAAATGCACTTTTAAGAAAATCATATGGAAAGAAATCTAACAGAATAATCGCTATCTGATAATGTAATATGAATGGAAGACTGTGCGCTTTTAACTGAATTTTAATATATAGCGAACACTTTTTGCTTATCCACATTCATATTATTATGATTGGTTTATACAGTTGAACTGAGAAAACAGTGGCATAAAATTTTGAACTTGCATAAATCTTCACTTAAGAACGATGAAATATTTGAAAATTGAACCATGTATAATAAATTGAAAAGACCCAAACTTTGGTCTCCTTTTGGAATAAGATATCAGAAAGTATGTTTGAGTGCTTGCGTTTGGGTCCTGCCGGAATTCATAGCATATAACGAATATCCGAACATGTAGTAGGATAAGTAAAGACCAGTTTTTTTATGTCCGAAGCCTTGAGTTCAAGCCGTATTACAGTAGCGAAAATATTGATAGCTTCTTCAGTATTCGGACCCAGAATATAAGCTCCCACTATACGGTCATTTGCTTCATCAATAATTACTTTTGAAGCTGCAAACTCCATTCCTTCTTTTCGGGTTGTGTACCAGTTGCTTCTGTCATTGAAAATCACTTTATATTTGTCACTCTCTTTAGCGGCACTGGTTCCTACTGAAGCCAGGACAGGTATTGCATGAACTGCACTTGGAATACCTGTATAGTCCACTTCGACACTATTCTCATTAAGGATGTTAGCTGCTGCAACTTCTCCTTGAAGAGCTGCAACAGAAGTAAGTTTCATACCTTCTAATACACAATCTCCACCTGCATAGACTCGGGGGTTTGAGGTTCTCATGTACTTATCGACTACAATAGCTCCTTTTTCAATTTTTACCCCAGCTTTTTCTAGATGTAGATCCTCTATGTTCGGGACGCGGCCTGCTCCATGGATTACCATATCCGCACGGAAGCTCTGGATTTCTGACTCGGTTCCGGATTTAGAGCCAGTCCTGACCAGAAAGCCATTAGCTTCTTTTTCGATTGAAGCTACTGGTTTATCCATAAGAATCTTAATTCCTGCGGTTTCGGTCGCTTTTATAAGCAAATTCACCATGTCAACATCAGAGTGTCTCAGGAGTCTTTCACTTCTGTGCAGAATTATGACGTCTGCTCCAGTCCTTCGTGCAACATGAGCAAACTCTAAGGAGATGTGCCCGCCTCCGATGAAGATAATTTTTTCAGGGAGCTTTTTGGTTTTCATAAACTCTTCACTTGTGGTAACATATTCTTCCCCGGGAATGTTGAGTTTTCTAGGCTTTGAACCTGTAGCAAGAAAAATATGTTCCCCTTTAAGTTTGTCTTCTACAACAACTACTGTGTTTTGATTTTCAAAATAAGCTTTCCCGTGGTATGTATCGATTCCCATCTCAATAAAATGGTTCTCAACTTTTCCAGGACATTCTTCAGTATCTTTCCTCTTGAATTCGATAAGAGAAGGCCAGTCAATCTTTAAAGGACGATTTGTTCCTATACCTTTTCCTATCAATCGATTGTTTGAATCAGTTATCTCGGCGAGATCTGTGAACATTTTTTTTGTATCACAGCCTCTGGGAGGAGAGATTCCCCCATACTCTTCCGAGTCAATAATCGCTATTTTTAATCCTGAATGTGCCACTTTATCCGCAAAGGTTCTGCCCGCGGTTCCAGTCCCAATAATTATAATATCGTAGTCCTTTTCCATAATACCCCTCTTCTTCTATGTCCTCTTTTCTTCTAGTTCACTTGCTTTCTGAAAAAATAGTAAAAAGCTATCCCCTATACAAATTTATATTCACTTTATTATATTAAAAGACGGTTAATTAACAAGCCTATACCGAAACTCAAAATTTGATTTATGAATCTCGTATCTGGAACAGTAAATCTCGTATTTGGAACTGTAAATCGAGTAGCTGATCTGGAAAGAGATCCTGAAAACTCTAATGATTTAGAATAAAACAGGTTTATAGAATAAATTCATGATTAAAGCTGGAGGGAGGGAAAATTAAAACCCTGTGCGTCCTTGAATTTTCCTTGGAGGAAGTAAATATACCTTCTACTATCTTAACGTGGAAGTCTCCCCGAGGAAAAGTAAGGTTGTTTATCTAATTTCAGGACAACTACTGGCTTGAGCAAGATGTCAGTAGGTATTTAGAACTTTTGGGCAAGATATCACTTTTTGAGGCAGTGTTTTTTGGCCACTAAAAAATAAGTTCTGTTTTACAGTACTTCTCTGATTCTACCATAATTAACGTTGTTCGCGATTTTATCCATTACTCCTCTGAGCGACTTTGTTTCAAAATCTAGTGATTTTTGCATTTCGTAATTGAAAATCTAAATTCGCAAGAAGAATCCGGTTTTCATCAAAATCAATATTCGACATCTAAAGGCTTCAATCCCTAAGTTATATCTCAAGGATTGTGACCAATTACAAAATCTAGTGATTTTTTCTTTTATGTTCATCACTGGATTTTGAGACTGAGTCCTCTGAGTTCTGTTCATTATCATCTGTGCTCTCTGAATCGGATCTATTAGTAATGGTTGCTCTTTCATTTTCTCCATTATTAACAGTGTTTCCTGAGTCGGGTCCATTAGTAATGGTTGCTCCTGCATTTTCTCCAATATTAGCACTGTTCCCCGAATCTGGTCCATTAATGGTTGCGCCTGCATTTTCTCCATTATTAACAGTGCTCTCTGAATCGGATCCATTATTAGCGGTTGTTCCTGCATTTTCTCCATTATTTACAGTGCTCCCTGAATCGGATCCGTTACTAATGGTTGTTCCTGCATTTTCTCCATTATTTTCAGTGCTCTCTGAATCGGATCCATTATTAGCGGTTGTTCCTGCATTTTCTCCATTATTAACAATGTTTTCTGAGTTGGATCCCTTACTAACGGTTGCGCCTTCATTTTCTCCATTATTTACAGTGCTCTCTGAATCGGATTCAGTATTAATGGTTGCTCCTGCATTTTCTCCATTATTAACAGTGTTTCCTGAGTCGTCTCCATTAGTAATGGTTGCTCCTGCATTTTCTCCATTATTTTCAGTGCTCCCTGAATCATCTCCATTATTAATGGTTGCTCCTGCATTTGGTCCATTACTAACAGTTTCTCCTGCGTTTTCTCCAATATTAGCTGTTGCTCCTGCATTTTCTCCAATATTAACGCTGTTCCCTGAACCTGGTTCATTAACGGTTGCTCCTGCATTTGGTCCATTACTAACGGTTGCTCCTGCATTTGGTCCATTATTAACGGTTGCTCCTGCGTTTAGTCCATTATTATCAATTGCTCCTGCGTTTGGTCCATTATTATCAATTGCTCCTGCGTTTGGTCCATTATTAGCGGTTGCCCCAGCGTTATACCCATTATTAATTGTCGCTCCAGCGTTATATCCATTATTAGCGGTTGCCTCGGTTTCCATTCCTGCGTTTGATCCAGTATTAATGGTTGCTCCTGCATTGGATCCACTATTAGCTGTTGCTCCTGCATTGGATCCACTATTAGCTGTTGCTCCTGCGTTTGAACCACTGCTAATGGTTGTTCCTGCGTTTGATCCACTATTAGCTGTTGCTCCTGCATTCGACCCAGTATTAATGGTTGCTCCCGCGTTTGAACCAGTGCTGATGGTCGTTCCTGCGTTTGACCCTTCGTTAGCGGTTGCTCCTGCGTTTAGTCCACTATTAATGGTTGCTCCCGCATACTCCCCGATGTTAATGGTTGCTCCCGCGTACTCTCCTATGTTAAATGTCGCTCCTGAGTACAGTCCCGCATTTAATGTGCCCCCTGCGTTCGTCCCATTGTAATCGGTCACTCCTGCATTCGTCCCATTGTTAATGGTTGCTCCTGCATTCGTCCCATTGTTAATGGTTGCTCCTTCGCCTGACTCGTTGTCAGATGTTAAATTCGACTCATCGTTATCGTCTGGATCACTAATATTATATTTTCTTATTATGTCCGAAACATTAATAACGGTGTTTTTTGGATCTAGATCATTATTCTGCCCATTAAACACGACATTATTTAATGTGACATTATCAAATATGATACTGCTATCCGTAACATCATTAAACGTAACATTGTTAAGCGTGACATCTTTAAATGCAATTTTATTAATACCGTTATCGTCTTCTGTAGAGTCATCTGCTGCTGCAACTGCAGCTAACATTAAGAAACAGACCACAGTTAACAGATATCGTATTTTTTTTATTCTGACAAACTGTTGTTTTTTCACTTCCTCACCCTCCATGTACACTCAGTTTAGATAATCGTATGCTGTTGTGTATCAATTCACTTTACAGATTGATACACCGTACAACTAACTTTTCTATAATGTATTCTAACTTTTTTATTAAAAATCATATAAGAAAATATATTGGATATTTAATTCATATAACATAATACTGCATTTTCTCATTAGGCAAGTTAGTAATTAATAGTCTAATATATTAAGTAAATAGAAATTTGATTAATTATCAAATATAAGTAAAATATAATAGTCACCCTAAACCAATCTCGTTTTTACTATAAGAGTTTCAGAACAATTTCATGATCGGAAACCTTATTGGTCATTGAAATTTGAAAACAGAAATTCAATTTTGATTTTTGGAGTCCGCTGATTCCGAAAATTTACTTATCTGAGCCTTTGTCAATTTCTGAATCAATGCCTTAATCTTAAATTAAGATCATTAAATTCCCTTTTTTAAAAAAAAATTACTGATTCTTCACTGTTTTGTATGAGTTAAATACAAATACTTAGTTGGAAAGTATTAATCTCAAATAGGAAAATATCAGGTTTGAATGTTAATTTCAGCAACAACTGTTATAGTATATTATACAACTGTTTTAATATATTGAACATGTAATTCCGGCATTTAGAAGCTGCATTTAGGAGCTAAATGTAAGTTACCTACTCAAAATAGCGAAGAGCCAAATTACTTCTAGTTGCCCAGATATTCAACCTTCTAAAAGCTCCTGGTACTCTTATCAGGTCGTGTCTTCCAACTTTAAAAGCCGTAAGTGCCGTAAGTAATGAGGCAATATTGCTTATTGACACATAAGTTTTGGCACACACATTTCCTCTAGTAGGTGTTTTTGACCTATTTTCCAGGCAATTTATGGTAAATTTTTGGATGTATTGTGCCCTGAAGTGGGTTTCCTTTTCTGTTTTCAAGATATATACCTTCTACCATCTTAACGCGGAAGTCTCCCCCGGGGAAAAGTAAGGTTGTTTATCTAATTTCAGGACAATTACTGGATTGAGCAAGATGTCAGTAGATCAGATTCCAATCGGTAAGTTTTCTTTCATGACCCGCCTCTCACAAAAAGCACTCAGGCTCTATGACCGAAAAGGGCTGCTTGTTCCGGAAGCAAAGGACCCTTTTACGGGATACAGGTACTATACCGTTTCCCAGCTGGAACAGGGGATGAAAATTAAAACCCTGTGCTTCCTCGGATTTTCCCTGGAAGAAATCTCCCTGTTTCTGGATGCGGAAAGCAAAGGAGACTTCGAGTACATAGGAACAGGCTTCAGGAAGAAACTTGAGCAAACCCGGCTGGAAATAGGACAGCTGCAAAGGATCGAAGGGATCTTGCAGGGCGCCTGCAAACACAATGGAAAAGTTATGGAGTTATTCAAAATGTCTGTTACAGAACCCGTTATAAAGGAAATACCCGAGATGCGAGTAATAAGCAAGCGTGAAAAAGGAACTTTTGTGGCAACTATTGGAAAACTTATAGGTGAAATCTGCACAAGCGTCGGCAGCCCTGAAAACCAGCGAAACCGTGTAAAAGTTACAGGTCCTGTTATGTTCCTCTGCCATGACGAAGAATACAAAGAAATCGGGGCTGATATCGAGATTGCCCTGCCTGTATCTGGCAGGATCTCAGTCGAAGACCCGAAAATGGAAGTGAAAACCCTGCCTGCCATAAAAGCTGTCTCAGTAGTCTACCGGGGGCCGTATCTCGGAGTTGAAGCCGGTTACAATCTGATTTTCTCGTATGCAAAGGAGAATAACCTGGAAACTCTGAGCCCGAGCAGGGAATTGTATTTCAATAGCCCTGAAGAAGTTCCTGAAGAAGAGCTTATGACTGAAATTCAGGTCCCGATAAAGGAAAAGTAATTTATGCCTTGCTCCAGCTCTTTGGAGCAGTTCTTTTTTCCAAAAGGGTACTGTTTTCCAGAAGCATAATTGCATAATTTTATGGCTTATTACCAGAACAATTTCATGAAAAACTTAATGATATCTTCTGGTGTTATGATAAATATGTATGAAGTTAATTGCGAAACTTGTGGAAGAGAGTTATTCATCGGTAAAATTTTCGAAAATTCATATGATTATTGGTGTCCTTTTTGTTTTGGTTTAAATCCTCTAGAAATAAACGAAGCAATAAATGTATGTGAAAACTACATAACAGAAACTCGAGAAAACGCACTAGCAGTTGCACGAACCTTTTCCAAAAGTGCTTTGCTCTTTGCAGCTCTTAATTCAAGAGAGATGGAATCAAGAAACATAAGTAAGATGGAAAATAACCACATCCAAAATATCTTATGGTCTAGTCTTATAATAAGAGATTGCATTAAAGGCAATTATAACAATAGATCGTCAAAACAGTTCACGGCACAAAACCTTTCTGAATTATTTCGATATTATGCATGTATAATTCAATCCGAGAATCTTTTAGTTAAAGTAAAAGAAGGGCACTTTTGTCTTTTTGAAGTGGATTCAACGACAACACTTGACTATGTTCATGAAACCATCGAGACCGAAGGTAAAACGTATGTGGCTTTTCCTACTCAGCAATGGCGGTATTATTTAGAAATGCTAAAAACAATCCAAATGGGTCCTGACGAAACATTTGACCAAATTAAGGATAAAACAAGCACTAAGGTAGAGAAATATCTCAAAGAGAAGAAATCCATAGAATTCAAAATAGAACGTGCTGGAAAAAAGGCTAAAGAAAAGTGGAAAAAAAAGCTATTAAATATTGAAAAGTCATTTAGATCAGAATCGTTTGAAATAATTTACAACTCATTTCACAGTGTTTACTATAATAAAGATTTTTTTTCTTTTGAAGAGATAGGCAAAAATGCGAAGATTATCGACTTTATTGATTTGATTATCGAAGCAAGCGTTCAGGAAATTAAAAGTTTATCCGAAAGATTAGGAGAGGAACAGTTTCTTTATGAAATAGAAATTGGCAAATTTAAAAATTTATGTGATTCGAAAGGCTTAGATTTCATTGAAATACGGAGAATTTTAATCTCTTCTGAAGACGATTATAAGGAATTCCCCTTGCTTGTAGAGCACGAAAATAAAATATTAGTTTGTCCTGAAACTCTTCTTTTTATCATAAGTTTAATAAAATTTGGTACAGACAGAGAAAGTTTCAAATCGAATTCGTATTTATTAGGCGACGATTTTGAAAATGACGTTAAAGCAATTTTTGAATCAAACGGTTTTAGTTTGAAACATCCCGTATATAAACACGAACTAGTCAGGCAAAAAATTGAGTTCGAAAAAGAAGGGAAACCAGCTAAGCGTGAAATCGATTTAATACCATATGACGACGAATTATTACTTGTAGTCGAATGTAAGAGAAATTCGTTCAAGCCAGGATATATTTTTAAATCTGAAAGACAAAAACGAATCTCTGCTAATGGAGGTATTAAGGACGAAATTGACAATAAACACATAGATAGAGTGACATACTTCCAAGAAAAACAAAACGAATTCGGCTTTAAAAATCATAGAAAAGTTAAAGGCTTGTTAATAACGTTGATAAAAGAAGATATTGAATCTTATAGAGATATAGACATAGTTCCTCTTTGCGATTTGGAAATGTATTTAAAGTAAAGTTCTTAACTCACTATATGTTTTAATATGTTTCACTTATGGGTGGGTATCAAGGATTATGTAATAATAACCTTATAAGTTGAAAACTAGCATTGGATCAATCCCTATTTCAAAAAGAGATGTGGATGAATTACTTAGTACCCGCGACGAAATAACCTATGCAACTTATAATTAATTGTAACTTTGATTGGCGACCTTGATAGTGAAAATCAAAGCGTCCAATTGGAAATCTGCGTAGTTTATTCTGAGACGGGGACCTTAGTATTAGAAAGATTAAAAAGATAAGGAAAAAGGGAATAAATCCCTCCTCATAGAATCAGAAGCTTGTAATCTTTACATCAAACTCTTTTCTATTTTACCCTGACATTTTTATATTTTGTTTTTCGCGATCCCATTATTTTACCTGTCACAACATCAAATTTAACCCATAGACCCGTTTTTGGATTAAATGCTTGGAACCGATCTTTTATGGCGCCAACTCTTCCATCGCCTTTATTTGTTGCTATATAAATCCCCCCTTAGTTTAAAAAGATAATAAATAAACTGTATGCATATCATTTAATAGTTTTGGATGTAGAGTTGAAAACCTAGAAAGCACTTAGATCGTGGCTTGTGTGCAAATGTTAATATTTATCAAAAACTATTTAAATTTATAATTCAGTTTCAAAATTGTTTGACATTGTGGCAACTATATTTATGGAGTGGTGTATTATGGCAGTTTATTGGAATTGGAAATTAACAAGGGACGGCGCTATACGATTCGGCCTAATGTTAATGGTATTTTCAATTGTCTATCAAAATGTCGTATGGCTAAACTCTAAATTTTTACCACAACTACCTGTTGGTTACATTCTGCTTATTTATTTTGGAATTTTTATTATTCGACATGTGTACCGAGTTTTAAAGTGGTATTCTGTTTGGTTTAAGTATGGCACAAGACAAAAACTCGAAAATTTTATTGTGCATCTTTGTATATATTTTATTGTAATTTCAGTTGCATTATCTGTACCTAATTTGAATATGCCTAGGCTAGCTGCAGCAATAACAGCCACGAATGAAAGTAATAAAATACCAGTGTTTGAATCTGAAGTACCCGATCTAAACTCAATAATTACTGATTCCAAGGACTTTGATCTAATAGAAAAGAATGAAACAAGAATTACATCTTCTACACTCTGGATTAACTACAATACGTATGCTATCGGTGGAGATGGACACACAATCAAATTGAAGCAAAATTCTAGTGCAAAAGACCCAACGTATCAAGAGGTTCTTAACTTCTTACAAACAGATCAGACCGACAAATGCAATTATGTTTTAGATAAATTTGTATGTGCTGATTTTGCAGAGCAAGTTCAAAACAATGCCGAAATCGCGGGCTATAACTGTGCATATGTGGATATCAGTTTTACTGATAATGCTGGTCATGCGTGTAATGCATTTAATACAACAGACCGTGGGTTGATCTTCATTGACTGCACTAACAGTCTTGAGGGTGGTGGACCATATAATGGAGACTGTATTGTTAATATTGTCAAGGGTAGTATATATAAGCCGCAATACCTGTTTAATAGCGGCGGATGGTATAACTTACCAATGGGGACTGTTAAATCTTATACCGTGTACTGGGATTAAATATGTATCAAGGGACTATATTCAGGAGTCAAAGCCGGTTACAATCTGATTTTCTCGTATGCCAGGGAAAATAATCTTGAAACTCTAGGCCCAAGTAGGGAATTGTATTTCAATAGCCCTGAAGAAGTTCCTGAAGAAGAGCTTATGACTGAAATTCAGGTCCCGATAAAGGAAAAGTGATCCATTAAAATAGTCTGTTACTACTCCGGAATTCCGGAGCAATTACTCTTTTTTTCCAGAAATACAACTGTATTATACGCGGGAGGTTCGGGCTGGATTCGCTTATATTCCCTGTAACCATCTGGCAAATCAAGCAGAAAGTCCCGGTTTAATAGTTTCATTAAGCCTTTTTCGTAGATCCTGTAAGAAATCTTGCAGCCTGCAGGTGTTACTTTTAGTAAATAATCGAGAATTTCTTTTTTAGGTTCAGCCTGTGCAGCTATTATGAAAGCCTTTGCCCCGGTACCAGGATCTAGAAAATCAATTGGGTTCATGGAAAAATGGCTCCCGTTAATTATGGTGATGTCTTTAGAAAGCCCGAGCTTATCAAGTGTTTCTATTGAAAGCCTTGCCCTTTCAGGGTTCTGCTCTATCCCTGTGCCCTTTACAGCATGATATTTGAAGAAAACGATAAGTGTCAGGGGAAGAGGCCCGCTTCCGAGGAAAATAACTCTGTCCCCGGCTTTTAGCCCGAAACCTTCGCATTCTGCCTGGACCAGCCTGAGGTAATTTTTGTAAAAGGGAAATTCCTCAAGGACATCCCAGGGAGATTGACTTGCAAGAATTTCCTTTGCATATCCGGTTTCCAGCCTTACCGTATATAAATTCCTGAATCGGTTCAGGTGAGCGAAAATCGGTTCCAGCTCCTGTTTATTCAGAAGAATGGAAATTACATTACTTCCCAGGTCCCGGGTAATTAAAGCATCCAGCCTCATGAACAGTTTCTCAGGCCTGTCTGAAGAGCAGGATAGGATCTCTTCATCAGAGAGTTCCCGTATGTCCTTATACAAATCGAGTATTTCTTTGAGAATAGCCTCTGAAAGCTTCAGACTCTCATCAATCGCACCAACCATACCAATCCCCAAAGAGTATTATGGTGCACCTAAATATATTCCTGTTGAGAATTATCAGATCCTGAAACTCAGAAGGCTGAGACTTATATAATTATACTGACAGTAAAAAACTGAATAACATAAAAAAATATAGAAATCCGGTAGAATCCAGACTTCACTCGAAAATCCGTTTTAAATCTTCCATCCCGAGAGAAACCTCAAACTCCTTTAATCGATAAAACTTCTTGGCCCTGAGATCATCATCTTCAAGTCTGAGATCACTTTCAACAAATCCGGCTTTCTCCAGGCGTTTTAAATGCAGGTTTACTACCTGCCTTGAGAGATTCAGGTCCTTGGCGAGTTCGTATACATACCTCTCCCTTTCGGCTAGCAGGTAAAGCAGTTTAAGCCTTACGGGATGAGAGAGAGCCTCGCCAATATCCACTATTTGCTGAAGTGATTTTGTCATCCGGAATGTCCTCGCATACTTTTGGTTGCACCTGGCCTGGAAGGTCTCCAGAGCCTGCAGCAGACATAAAGCTTTAGATTTCTTCCAGCTTGGATTTTATATCTTCCACTGTTTTTTTGATTTCTTCGATATCTTTTTCCATTTTTATAATTCGCTCATTATCCCTCGGTGCTGTGTACCCGGATCTGTTCAGCAGCACTATCGCCACACCTACTATAAGAAGAATGATTAGGAGATTCAGGAGAAATCCCCAAAAGGAACCAGTTATGCCATATCCCATGCCATTCAAGCTTTCCACCTCGAAAATAACAGATATTCTTGAGATTATCGGTTTTTCTTATTCTACCGACTTTTTTCTCAGATATTGCTACCATAAATATAAAAGAATATCCAGAAAAAGGTAACTGCAAATATAAAAATGCATTAGAGATTTTTGGTCGTGTTCCTAAGTTATTGAACAGGAACTCTAAACGTTAGTAATTCCTTTAAACTCCAGATGTGATCTGTTATTCCTTCTGCCATTGCTGGAGTTCTTTGGAACCATTTTCTATTCCCAGAGTCTATTCTTAATTTTAGAGAATCATGAGGTTTTATAAAGTTATACCATGCCTGGAATAAATCAAATGCTTTCGTATGCATCTTCATTATTTTACTGAAATTCATCGTTCTTATTACAAATCTTACAAGAGATGTTCTGATCGTAAGATTTATCCTTTCTACATATGAAGTACCAATGTAATCATCCGAATTAGCTCCAAGCATTTCAAATATTTCTTCAGGATCTCCAAAAATAATACGTTGAATATTTCAACTACATAATTTTTTATCTTTTTCTCTAGCACCTTGACATATTTTAGATCATCAAGTGGAACCAGTTTTGGTAATGGTTTTCTTCCAATACCTTTGTATTGTAGCAACTCGATTTTACCATAGACATTTATAAACCCTTCTTTAAAGGCATCCCAATCATCTGAGGTAAATACAGGAATAGGAGAAGATGCGCTCCGCATCTTCTCGACTCCATTTAATAACTTTATAGCATCCTCTATACTATGTTTTCCTTCGTGGTGGAAAAGGAGCAATCTTGTGTCACTTTTGATTGCTGTAAGGCCCCGTCTCAGAATAAACTGTGCAGATTTCCAATTGGATGTTTTGATTTTCACAATCAAGATCGCCAATCAAAGTTACAATAAATTATAAGTTGCATAGGTTATTTCGTTGCGGGTACTAAGTGAGTATACATCCCCATACTCTTCAGGATCCTCTTCTGTTACATTTTTTTGTTTTTTTTATATATGACCAGATCTCATCAACCTCTACTCTATTAAGATTAAGATTTGTGAGGAAATAAGTTGTAACTTCTTTTGAATGAGTTCTTGCAATCTCTAGCCACCTACAAATTGTGTCTTTACTATGTCCAGTAGCTCTCGCAAGTCCACAAGTGCCTCCTTTATCGGGAATCATAGCTATTGTTCTTAGAATTTCGTCTTCAGGAGTGTTAAGTTGAAAAAATACTGTACCTCTCGTTTCACTAAAACATTTTTTACAAGTTTTACATTTAAGAAGCGCATGGTTGTTTTTACCATATCTTTCTTTAAGGACTATATTTCCTTGATTATTAATTCCATAATCAGGACAATCTTTGTTCCAGCAAAAAAATTGTGAAAAATCGATTTCAGAAGTGATTCTAATCCCCCAATAATAATAGATTTAAAAATATATAAAAATAAGTCAATGAGTTAGGGACACGACCCACAAATTGTCTATTCACAAATTGTCTAAAGACTAATATTATCTTCAAGTTTTTAGAACTATGAATTTTTTAGAGCTATGAATTATTACACTTCCCTGGCAGTCACACGTTCAAATTTATTTACATTAAATTTTATTTATTTAGACCGTTTCTAAACTTATATAATCGATGTTGTCTATTCATACGAACTGATGAAACGAACAACAACTTTCTTTATATTAGCATTATTGGTTTTGACGTTATGTACTGCCACCGCAGGCGCTTCAGCTAGTACTGCGTGTAATGTAAAAATTGTCAAGTTCACAGTAAACAATCCAACTGGAACAGTACCAGCTAAAGTCGGGTTTACAACTTATACGTCAGGCACTGTTAAAAGTGTTCAATACCAGGTATTGGATAAAAATGGAAAAGTAGTTGCATCCTGCAGATCTTACTGTACACACTGCACGGTAAAGCATATCTGCAATTGCTCGCTTATCATAAAAAAGCCTGGTACGTATGACGCAAAAGTAACTGTATGTGGTACTGGAAATTGTTATGTACAGCAGACTAAAAAGTCAGCCATTAAAATAAAAGCTGCAAAAAAGTAATTGTAAAGCAATAAAGGTAAAGTAATAAAGGGATAATTCCCTTTTTACTTTTTATTTTAACATTGGCAGATCTGCCTTCTTGCATACTTTTGCTTCCAGTCGCAAGAACAGGTTTAATGCCTTACTCTAACTTCTCCTGCCTAATTTTCGATTTTTTCAATCTTTCCCTTTCTCCCCTTCCCCGGCGGCCTCTCTAGCTTGTCTTTCTTTCTCTTCAATCTCTTTTATAACACGGTACATTCTTCTTGCTTTACTTTTCGTCTTCCGTTCTTAATGTCACATTCTTTTCCGTTTGTGAACAGAACAATCATATAATATTTAGTGAACTCAAGCCCATTTTAATAAAAGTCAATCCGAAGATAATCTGTGCAATTCCCAGAGCGCGGATAATAGAAAAGTAGTGTTTACTATTTATAAAGGACTTTGACTTTTCTACAATTAGTGTGATGACTACCTTTGACCCGACAAGAAATATATAGAATCCCAATATGAACAGAACTGTAGCTGAAACATGAGTGTTCAGGCTCTTATAAATTATCGGCCCGCCTATGGAAAACCAGAAGACATATGGATGTGGGTTTCCAAAATTCACAATAACTCCTTTTTTAAGGGCATCCTCTTTTTCTATATTTAATTCAACGCTGTCTTTTTTGATTTTCAGTGATTCGATTCCTGAATATATGAGATATGAAGCCCCAAAAAACGCAATGATTCCGATAATAAAATCATAACTTGCCAGATGCGACAGCACATACAATACGGATAAAACAATTGGCAGGTCCGTAATCAGAGGCGACACTGCAACCTTTATTCCTTCCCACTTGCCGTACTGTAGAGTTTCAGAAATGGTTACAGCAAGAAGTGGGCCTGGAGATGTTCCCGCAGCAAGGCCGAGAAGTGACCCCAGGGCTAAAAACTCAATAAGATCTAGCACCTTTAATGCCTCATTTTTATGTCAATCCAAGTAACCTGCCTTAAATCTTGAGCAGCCGTAAATTCCCAACTCAGTTAGTCAGATACCTGATTTAAAGCTATAATAATTTTAAGGTATATAATAGTACAACACTGACGTGTAATAATCATTACTACTCACTAGTGATCTCTAGAATACCTTAATTTATACTTAATTTTGGGCCTTGAATTTGTAGATTTTGGAAAAAATGAGGCGTTTACGCCTCTATTTTTGAAAACAAGAATGCTCCAACCATGCAGACAAGAGCCGAGAGCAAACCTATTATTGCCAGGTCATTATAGATACCAAACACATTCATTCCGGTAATGGCTCCTCTTAAGCCATCTACCCCGTAGGTAAGGGGATCGATTCTGCTTATGAAATAGATCGTCTGCGGCAGGTTTTCGAGGGGGAAGAGAGCGCCGGACAGGAAGAAGATAGGCATAATCAGGAAGTTCATGATCAGCTGGAAGCCCTGCATATCTTTCATTTTTGAGGCTATGGCAAGGCCCAGGCCTGTAAAGAAGATAGCTATTAGGGACATGAAGACCAGCCCAAAGGCAAGGCTTGCAAGGCTCGGAATCCTGAACCCTAGTAGATAGGTCAGGCTCAGTACGATCAGACCCTGTATCATGGCTATAGTTGCGCCTCCAAGGGTTTTTCCGATCATAATTTCTGTCCTTGAGATCGGAGCTACCATAGTCTCTTTGAGAAAGCCGAATTGCCTGTCCCAGATAACCTCAAGCCCCGAAAAGATAGCAGTGAACAGGATGGACATTGAGACGATTCCTGGTGCAAGAAAATCCAGGTAGTTTGCCCCTCCGCTTGCCCTGGAATACATTGGACCGAACCCGAACCCAAATGTTATCAGAAAGAGCAGAGGCTGCCCGAGAGAACCCAGCAGCCTCGCCTTTGAGCGCCAGTAGTGTTTTAGCTGCCTGAGCCAGAGGATATAGATTACCTCGATCAATGCCTGATCCTCCTTCTCATACCCCTTATAGTTCGCACTCTATTTCCAGACTCGTTATCGTCCCTGATATCCCTGCCTGTCAATTTCAGAAAAGCTTCTTCTAAAGATTCGGTGTCTGTCCGTTTCTTTATTTCTTCAACAGTACCGGACTCTATAATTGTTCCATGATCAATGATTGCAATCTGGTCTGCAACTGCTTCGGCTTCTTCCATGTAATGCGTGGTCAGAAAAATTGTCATTCTTTTTTCTTTATTCAGAACCCTGATATGGCTCCAGATAGAGTTTCGGGTCTGGGGATCAAGGCCTACCGTGGGCTCGTCAAGGAAAAGGATTTTCGGGTAGTGGACAAGCGCCCGCGCAATCTCAAGCCTGCGCTTCATGCCGCCTGAATAATTTTTAACATAATCTTCCCGCCTGTTCCAGAGCCCGACAATTTCCAGGGCTTTTCGGATTCTTTCGTCCCTTTCCTTTTTAGGTACCTTATAGATGACTGCATGGTAAACAATATTTTCGTAAGCAGTCAGTTCTTCATCAAGGCTGGAGTCCTGAAAGACTATCCCAAAAGATGCACGGGCTTTGTCCTGCTCTTTAAGCACATTGAAACCGTTAATGCTTATTTTTCCTGATGTAGGCTTTAAAACAGTTGTGAGCATTTTGATAGTTGTGGACTTGCCTGCCCCGTTTGGACCGAGAAAAGCAAAGATCGAACCGATTTCAACGTTGAAACTGATATCTTTTACAGCCGTAAAATCATCAAATTTCTTTGTAAGGGACTGGACTGAGAGTATATTTTGCATGGGTAAACCTGAAATGTTTTTTTAAATAAAGAAAGGCAAAATAAAAGACTTTCTTCTGTAATATTTTTTTGTAATATTTTTTTCTGTAATATTTCTTCTGTAATATTTCTTCTGTAATATTTCTTCTGTAAGATCTCTTCGGGTAAATCTTCAGTTAAATTTTTTATGTTAGAGATTTCTCAATCTCTGCCGGTTCTAGGAGAACTCTGCGAGTTCTGGGGGAATTATACGGAAATTCAACAGGAAGAAAGTATTTTTTAGAGAACTTACCTTTAATTATTTTCATATAATTATTTTATTTTTCAGAGATGAATGCAGCATACAAGTTCTATTATATACCAATTATGAATCATATTACACTAATTATATATTACACTAATTATATATTACACTAATTATATATTACACTAATTATAAATTTTATTGTACAACGCTTATAAATTCTATTATATGGCTTTATAACTTGACATTGTCAAATTATCTCTTGTTCGGAGCTGTTACTACATATTTCTTCCAATTGATCCCTCTATTTTGAATATTTTTGACTTGAAATTTTTGTTTTCTCATTATTCACCTTGATCAATGCAGCAATTACTTGTAATGTCCTGCATTTTCACTTTCAAAATTGCATACTTACCAGTAACCGGAAAGAAAAGACACCATGAAGTGAAATATTATGAAATCTCATAAATTTTATCTTGTACGACAACAGAATAAGCATCGCAAGCATAACCAATGTCATATGATGATGCCATGCATTCCAGCTTCTCACCATGTATTCAGACATTCCACAACATCCTTTTGCATCTTGAAATGCTCTCTCAATCCAGTACCTTGAACTCTGCATTTTTGCAAGTTCGTCAAATGAAGCATTTTCAGAAGCGTTACAGAGTGAATATTTAATTTCACCTGAATTTGTATCTTTACTTATGAGAAGCCATAGTGGCTTTTCACAAGGCAATTTATCCTGACATCTCCATACTTTTATAGCCTTAAAATAGACTTCTTTGTATCCTCTTTCCGTTTTTCTAATTCTGATGAGTTTCCATCCTTCTACAGAACTGGAAAGAGATTCTACAATTACTGGTGATACATTAAAAACTCTGGAAGCTGTAGGCTTTCTTCCTCTATTTCCTTTTTTTCAGGGATTTCAACTATTGATTCCTGAACATAAACCTTAGTGTCAAACGCTACATCTGCAACATAAGTTAGACCTCTATTTTCAAGTTCAGTAAGCAATACTGGATTTTCCCCATAGAATCCATCCATTGTAACATAGGAAAAAGGAATACCTTCTTTGATTACATTATCAATCATTTCAAGACCAAGGTCATACTTGGTTCGGAATACGATTTCTTCAGAAGGAATTTGAGCCTTTAAACAACGTTCTTTATCATTTATCCATTTTTCAGGAAGATAGAGCCTCTCGTCAATTAGAATTCTCTTATCGCCCTTAAAATAAGCAAGGAAGACTCCAACCTAGAAATTAGCAATTTTACCCAGGTTGCCGCGTACTGATGAGAAACTCCAACAGAACAATTTCATGATTTTTTCATACCCGATTCGTCAAGTATAATTACACCATCCCTATGATTTTAATGGCTTTTTGTTCTAACAAATTTGAGGAGATTTATAGAAGGCCAAGGAGAATTTGAGATGAAATGGCTTAGAGACTGGTTGTTGGAACACTTACAACAGTAGATTGCCATTTTACTCATATTCTTCCGTTTTGGAAGAAGAATCAAACCATGAATGTAATCAATACAAACTGAAACGGCAGAACGAGTTTTTGTTTTAAGATAGGATTCAAGATGTTCATCTAAAAGGTACTTTTCTACTGAGATTTTATTTGACGCAATGAAGTCTCCAGTTATGGAACTCATGACATTAGATCAATATTTCTAATATTGGATATTGCGGTAGATATAAAAAAAGGGAATGTGACAAAGTCAAGTTAATACCTTTCGACCAAAAAATAAAAAGTAATTTTGGTGCTGATGCAGTCATTAATTTCATTTTCGAAAAATTTCTACTTTTTTCTTATTCTGCTTCTTTTCACCAAATTTCTAAACTTATTGTTCTCCCCTTAAGCTTATTCTTCTCCCATTTCTTTTCTGAATTCTATGTAATCTCTCTCGACTTCTTCGAGTTCGTATTCCATTTTATCCCCCCGTGTTCAATTATAATAACAGTAATTTATTCTTGCTTTTGTTTATTAACAAAAACAACTTATTCAAATTTACCTTAGTCCCCATTTTGGTAAACGCTCTTCACTTATATAAAGTTAGCCGTCAACCGAAGAATCTTACAATTAACTACTATAAGTTGACATTTTTTATGATATTTTTTATACTGTGTGTAGCGATAAAATATTATAAATGAAAGATAGGTGTTTTTTGTCTTCATGCATAAAAGTTCAAAACCTGAACTCCTTGTAGGGGTCAGGAATCTTTCAGGGCTTAAGGCCTGCTCAGGATACGCAGACGCTGTCTACTTTTCAACCGACAGGCTCAGCTTGAGGGCAAAAGCAAAAGAAATTACTCTGGAGACTCTTGACGATTTCGTCTCTGAGGTAAAAACCAGAGGACTCAAGGCCTATCTGGCTGTAAACTCGACAGTAAATGAAGACAGGCTCGGAGATGCATCGGATGTGATAGCTGCAGCTTCGAATGCAGGAGTAGACGCAGTCATTGCCTGGGACCCGGCTGTAATTCTCAGGGCACGGAAAGCAGGGCTTAGAATTCACATCTCTACGCAGGCAAATATTACCAACCATGAAACTGCAAATTTCTACCGAAATCTTGGGGCCGAAAGGGTTGTACTTTCAAGAGAGCTTTCCCTTGAAGAAATACGGAAGATAGGCCAGCAGACTGAGGTAGAAATCGAGACTTTCGTCCATGGTGCAATGTGCATGGCAGTCTCAGGCCGATGCCATCTGTCAGCTTACGTTCTTGGTAAATCAGGAAATTGCGGAGAATGCACTCAGCCCTGCCGCTGGGAATGGGAACTTCATGGAGAAAACGGGCTTGTTGCTGCAAGCCTTGGAAAGTACCTTCTAAGTGCAAAAGACCTCTGTATGATAGAACATATTCCAGAACTTCTTGAAGCGGGAATAGCTGCCTTTAAAGTGGAAGGACGGCTGCGGGACCCTGGATACCTTGAAATGGTTTCCCGCTGCTACAGGGAAGCTATCGACGCCTGCATAGAAGGAAACTACACTCCTGAGAAAATAGAAGCCTGGAGGCGTGAACTGGCTTCGGTCTATAACAGGGGTTTTTCAACTGGTTTTTACTTTGGGGTTCCAGGCCTTGAAGGCTTTTCTCCTGAAAAAGATATGAATGCCTCGGAAAAGCAACGCAGAGCTGTGGGAATTATTGAAAATTATTATACGAAACAGCAAGCTGCAGCCGTTAGGCTTCTCGAAGAAGGGATTTCGGTTGGAGACGAGATTGTAATTGAAGGAAATACGACTTATTTGAGGCAGCAAGTCCGTTCCCTGATGAAAAAAGGTGAATCTGTTGAAAGAGCTGAAAAAGGAGATACGGTTGGCCTTGCCATTGAAGGGACTGTTCGAAAAAATGACCGAATTTTCATAATACAATTAAAATAAGTGAATTAATGTATTGTATTTGAAGAAATAAATATACTATTTAAAATAATAAAACAGTATCTATATATTGGATTCTCCCTATACGGGTAGCAAATCACAGGAAAGAAAAAATTACGGGAAAAAGGTAATTGCAGGAAAGAATTACTCTATCTTATTCCGGTAATGCTCTCGATCGGCTGAATACTTTTTATCGGTAAAAATGCTCTCAATTGGTTGGATACCTTTTATCGGTAAATATCTTATCTGTTTACCCTGATCAATGGGCTGGACCTTCGTCCGGGTAAACTGTACCGATTAATTTCCGATCTTCATATCGATAAGTAACTCTGATTGAAATGATCGATAAGTAACTCTGATTGAGATTATTCTTTACAAACAATGTTCTTTATAAACAATTCTCTGACCGATAAACAGTGTCCTGCTCCGCAATAAAAGCAGGTAAGAACTTACTTCCTTACTGATTGAGAAAATAGTTTCTGTTTATCCCTGAGTCAGTAGTAAAGGTGATACTTTGATAAGCGTCAACGAAATGGGATCAAACGTCATTGAAGAGATGCTCGACTGGAGCGAAGACCTGAAAACTGAAGTACTCAAGCTCAATAACGGGGCTACGGTTATTGACTGCGGAGTTAAAGCCGAGGGTGGATATGAAGCTGGAATGTACCTCGCAAGGCTCTGCCTGGCTGACCTTGCCGATCTCAAATACACTACTTTTGACCTGAATGGTCTCAAATGGCCTGCTATCCAGGTAGCTACTGACAATCCAGTAATTGCATGTATGGCTTCGCAGTATGCAGGCTGGAGAATTTCTGTAGGCAATTATTTCGGAATGGGTTCGGGTCCTGCACGTGCCCTTGGATTAAAACCGAAAGAGCTCTATGAAGAAATCGGTTATGAGGACGACTTTGAAGCTGCAGTCCTGGTCATGGAGTCCGATAAACTCCCTGATGAGAAAGTTGTGGAATATATTGCAAAACACTGCAGTGTAGACCCTGAAAACGTAATGATTGTTGTTGCTCCTACTGCCTCTATTGCTGGTTCTGTCCAGATCTCTGCCCGCGTTGTAGAAACCGGAATCCATAAACTTGAGTCCGTTGGTTTTGACATCAACTGCATTAAAAGCGGATATGGAGTTGCACCAATTGCTCCTGTTGTCGGAAACGATGTGCAGTGCATGGGCTCGACCAATGATTGTGTGATCTACTGCGGCGAAACCAACTATACAGTCCGGTTCGACGGGGAACTGGCCGAACTTGAGGAATTCGTGAAGAAGGTTCCTTCCACAACCTCCCGAGACTTTGGAAAGCCTTTCTACCAGACCTTCAAAGAAGCAAACTTTGACTTCTTTAAGGTTGACGCAGGAATGTTCGCCCCTGCCAGGCTTACGGTAAATGACCTTAAGAGTACAAAAACAATTTCCAGCGGCGGGCTCTATCCGGAAATCCTGCTTCAATCCTTCGGGATCATGCAGGTTTAAAGGGTAAAGACCATTTTAATTCTTTTTTATTTTATTCAACTTTTTTAATTTTAGTTGTACTTGTCTTTACTTCCCTTTTTTACTCTCTTTTCCTCTTTTTACTTGTCTTTACTTCCCTTTTTTACTTTCTTTTACCTCTTTTTACTTTTTAATTTTCAAATTCTTTTCTTTTTCAATCTTCAATTTTTTTAATTTTATATTTATTATTCCTGGTGATAAATGAGATTTTTTTCCAGATTCCTTCATCCTAAACGCTGTTAACATCATCTATTTAAGTAAATGCCTCCAATCCTACTGTAAAAATATAATGCTATAAAGAAATGTTATGAAGAATTGTTCAGAAATAAAATTTTACTGAAAGTTTAAGGAGAGAATTCAGTGCCAATAATAAACACTTCACAGGGAGTAGGAGGCATCCTGAACAGCTTCAGGGGCCTTGTCGAAGGTGCAAAAAAGATTACTTTTGTGGGAACTCCAGGGTTCTGCACACCTTTTGCCGAACTTATCGGTTTTGTAGTCCGGGACCGGGAACTTGCTTTTATTTCCAGCGATGATTTTGAGAAAGCCAGGTCTATCTACATGGGTCATGAAGGCATGCAGCTTGGAGATCTTACAGATAAACACGCTGATGTTGTTGTCCTGCTTGGAGGACTCTCGATGCCAAAGATAGGGATTAGCCCTGAAAAAGCAAAAGAAGTTGCCAGTAAAATCCTTGAAGGTTCGGAGAACGGAAAAATTATCGGAGTCTGCTTCCAGTCCGCATTCATGCAGCAGAAATGGGACGAAATAATAAATTTTGAGTATATCATCAATGCCAATCTGGCAGTTGAGGTACTGCAAGTCTGAAAGATTCTGAAGTATATTTTCAGGAATTCTTGAGACTTCCAGGCAGAAAAATTTCCTTTTTACTTCTTTTTACATATTCTTACTTTTTTTACATATCCTTACTTTTTACATATCTTTACTTTTTTACATGTCCTTACTCTTTTTACATATCCTTACTCTTTTTTACTCTTCTTTACCTTTTTATTTTCCAAGTTCTGTAAATTTTCCAATAAGATAGAATTATATCCGATCCTGACTTATGACATATGATAATTATGGAAAAAGCGGTTAAAGAAGCCAGGGAATTAAAAGGGTTTATGCCCAGGTCTATTGAATATGCCGGACAGATAAACGAAGATTTCGCCGAAGGGATAGCGGGCTTTTATAAAGCCATCTGGAGTGAAAGAGAAGGCGGGCTTTCTATGAAATATAAGCATTTAATAGTCTTTGCTATAGCCTGCTCAACCAACAATATCCAGAGCGCGGTCAAAATCCTCACAAGACTCCATAAATTCGGAGCCACAAGAACCGAAATTAACGATGCTATGATGCTTGCGGCCTGGACAGGTGGAATCCAGCACTTTACAGATTTCAGTGAAGCAGTAATTAAAGAGATGGATAGGCTAGGTTATTAATTTTATAAAAGCGCACTTATCTTTATTTTTCTTTAATTTTTCTGAAAAATTTACTTTTAGGATGTTTTATTTTAGAATAGTCTGATCTCAAACTTAAGAAACTCCTATCTCAAACACATTTTATGAGACTGAAAATGTATTTTACACAATCCAGAGGCCTATCAAAAAATGGCCTTTGTAGATAAAAAATTGAATTATCCAACGAAAAATGAGTAATCCAAAGAAAATGAATAATCCAAATTAAGTGAATTTTCAAGTTCTTTTTTTAATGAGGTTCAAAAAATGAGTCAGATCTGGATCTGGCTCATTGTTTCGATCTCTGTTATTCTTTCATGGTATGGGGCTTACCAGCAAGCTTTACTCGGAAAGCCTTTTGGAGATTATGGCAATAGAAACCCAAGCCTTTTATTCTTAGCTTTCCTTTATTTTTCATGGGGTATGAACTAAAATACTGGTCAAATTTTAAAAGGGCTTTTGTCATATCCTCTTCAAATAGTATGAGTAAACGTAAATTTCATGTTTTTGCTGAAAATTTAATAATTTAACTAAGTCTAAGAAACAACATCTAACGATGCATTCAATTTTACAACTGTATAAAAAAATTGTTGCATATTTCTCGAGTCGGAAAATATTCCCTTGAATTTGAAGAGGATACAGTCAAGTTGATCATTATCAATCAACTCGTAGTTACCTATGACAAAGCCTTGATTTGATACATCTATCCTTTGATGAATAGAGTTAACTGTTTTCATAAGTTCTTGTATTTATCAGTCATAATGGAATTTTCATTTATGTGTTATTTTTCCTGTAAAAGTGTTCATTCAGTTTTATATCTTTTATAAAATAGTATATCGAGACATAGGAATTTTTCCGAATTCTCGAAATTTTCATTGATTTATTATCCTATTCTTCTTTTTGTTTGCATTTTTCCATAATTATGAACAAAAACTAAAAGAAACTTTCAGATCTTATTTCGCGTTTATATACTCCTATTATGTGCTTCCAATATATGTATGATTAAGATTATGATTAAACACGGGATGAGTGACTCAACTAAAGATACAACAATTACAGCTATAATTGAAGAAGAGTCAGGCCCAAAAAATAAGCTATTATATAAAGAAATAATGACAAAGCAAGTAATAAGCACCATTATTGATTGTGTAATAGATTCATATAAAGTTCAGACAAAAAACATTAATCCTATGCATGCTATCCATAAATTCCAATGTACGGAGTAATCAGGGTTCCCCAGAAAAAAGGGGAAGAAATCAGGGAAAAAGCAGTTAATGAAAAATTTCTGGACACTGCAAGAAAAATCCGAAAACTTCAGACTGTAAATGGAACTTTTCTTGAAATCCCTGTCACAGAAGTTGCAGGAGGAAAAGTAGAAGATTTCCCGGTTATCGAACAGGAAAATCCGGAATTCCTTAAAAAGCCAAACTCTCTCAAAGAGTCCCTTAAAGGTTTTCTTTCCGAAACTGAACTTGCATCTGTCCCGTCAGGCTGGCAGATTCTGGGAGATATAATAATAGTTTACATCCCTGAAATCCTGGAAGATAAAAAAATGAGGATAGCTGAGGCTTTACTCTCAATGTACCCCAGATGCAGGACCGTTGTAAGGGATTTTGGAATCGAAGGGCAGTTCCGCCAGCCAAAAAGAGAACTCCTTCTCGGCAGCGAAACCGAAACCATCCACAAGGAACATGGCTGTTTTTTCAAGCAGGATGTAACAAAGGTAATGTACTCCAAAGGCAACCTTGAAGAAAGGAAAAGGATGAGCAAGCTCGGAAAAGGAGAAATTGTTGTGGATATGTTTGCAGGAATAGGGTATTTTTCAATTCCTATGGCTGTTCACTCAAGACCAAAAAAGATCATAAGTATCGAAATAAACCCTGAATCTTTTGCCTATCTGAAGGAAAACATCAAGCTAAATAAGGTAGAAGAGATCTTTGTTCCAATCTGCGGGGACTGCTCAAAGTTTGCTCCTGAAGGAACAGCCGACCGCGTGCTTATGGGTTATGTAGGAACAACACACTACTATCTTGAGCCGGCTATAAAAACCCTGAAAAAAAGCGGGGGAATTCTGCACTATCACGAAACAGTCCCGGAAAGTCTTGCTAGAACCAGACCCGAGGAAAGGATAGAAAAAGCTGCCTGTGCCCTGGGAAAGAAGGTTGAGATTCTTGAAACCCACAGAATAAAAAAGTACTCTCCTGGGGTTCTGCATGTGGTTGTGGACGCATGGATATTCGAATAAAAATTTGAAATTTCGCTTTTAATTCAGGTTCCAGATCTTTCCGGCTACCAGCTCGCAATGCAATTAGCCTCTATCCGGAAAATTTTGGATCCCCAAGCTGTAGTTCGCTTCGACTCGGTGAAAAACAGGAATCTGTCAATTTTGCCCTGTAATGTGGCCAGGTGTGACATTTATATTTATGCTGAAAATTTTCCTGTAAATGTTCCTTTTTGCACAATAGGCCACCATCCGTAGAGAAAAACATAAACGAGCTCCCACATAGCAACCCAGCCGATAATTGTCAGACCTTCGGAAAGTATAGTGTTTATCAGTTCATATTCAAGCGTTAAAAAAGCCGGATTATGAGCAGACAGAGAAAAAGTAAGACAATCGCAATTGTCATGTTTCTTCTTCCTCGCCGAAGAAGCCTCTTTAACTCTATGTCCATTAGAACCTTTTTGTAAGAAAAATGGTTCCTTATTGCTTCTTAAGGGTACGTTCGGTTTCTCCATCAAACGCGGAAGGGGGAGCATATATTATAATTCCACGGAGCTTTTTTAGAGGGGACTCTTCAACGGTGTTATAAATATATTCTTCCGCTTCCGGATCAAACTCTTATTCGTAATTGTTTGAAGATCTGGCTAAAAACTTTATGTTTTATATAGAGCAGTTAGTAATAATTTAAGGGGTTCAAACGAACCTTCCAAGTAAATTTGAACCCCACTGTGCCCGGAGGCATAAGTTAGCGTTAGCTTTGCGTATATTTAAGCTTGCCTGATTCTGCCTCCTGGGGTTAAAAGAGGACAAATTATGAAATATGGTAAAAGAATAATTGGAGCAATGCTATTAATTATATTTCTGGTAAATATTACAGCTCCGGCATCGGCGTATTCATATAGTGGATATAAATGGGGCGGAAATTACGTAGTTCCTAAGCTAGATTCTTCAATTCCAAGTTCTTGGTCAAGTGCTATAAAGGCAGGCTCAACTGCGTGGAATAATGCAGGTGCAGCGTTTACCTTCAAATGGGGGATGGCAACTACAACTGACAATAGGATATACTGCACAAATGCTGGAGCAACATATCTAGGACGATCTATTCCAAACCATACTGGTAATTATAATACACGTTATGTAACCTATTTTAATACCTATTATCCTTGGTCAACAGCATCAAGTGGAGAATCAGGTAAATACGACGTGCAGAGTGTTGCTGCTCACGAATTTGGGCACTGGTTAACATTGTACGACTTATACGATTCTGGAGATTCTGAGAAAACAATGTATGAATGGACAAGTAGCAATGAAATAAAGAAGAGAACTCTTACCTCAGATGATATAGCAGGAATCAACCATATTTATCCTTAAAGGGTGATGACAATGAATAAGAACATAAAATATATGATCGTTTTTATTGGAGCAGTTACGTTGATAATGTTAAGTGCTTTAGCGTTGTCAGGCTCACAGGATGGTATTAAACTTACAAATCGTCCTTCACAAGACACTAAGCTTGCAAATAATGATATGCCGTTATATAGTAAATCCAGTGCATCACTTCCATTACTAGGTTCTGAAGAATTAAGTAACTACTCTGATACGATTGTAATAGGTACAGTGAAGGAAATAAATCCAAGCAAATGGAATTCTATCAATGGAAAAAGGCCTGATGGTATTGATTCATTTAGCCTGGAGAATCTTATCTACACAGATATCACCATAAGCGTAGAGAAATACCTCAAAAACCCATCGTCAGCTAAAGAGATCACAGTGAGACTAGATGGCGGAACAGTAGGAAATGATACTTTAGAAACGGATTATGAACCAACATTCAAATCAGGTGAAAAAGTTCTACTTTTTTTGACGAAGGATGTTACTATAGGTACCAGTAACATTGAGCCAAAACATCTCAGAGTTACAGGGTGTATGCAAGGTAAGTTCACATTGACTGATGATGGGAAAGCTGTAAGACCTGATAAAACTGTCAGCCAGGATGAATTATTGAACACAATTGAAAAATAAATTGTCTGCTTAAGTAGCCTTTCAAGGCTACACAATTTTTATGGACTAATTAGTTGATATGAAATTAATGATGTTTTATCCTGAAAGAGATAGCGAAAAAAATTTAAAGCTAAAAATATTTAGTATTTATCCCTGGACAGCAGTAATTATCAAAGCAAGAATTATAAAGCAGAAACTCGCAAAGCAGTAATCACAAAGACAGAAACTCGCAATGCGGGAATTCTCAGTATTCTGCTGTAGCCTGCTTGATTGCACTACAGAGTTCTTCAGGTTTCCTAGAGCTCAGAAGCATTTTTTCTCCTGAAATAAGTTTGAGGATTACAACCGGGCTAACTTTTTTAGAAGATTGTGACATATCAGATTCTTTTCCAGTGAGAGGGTCATAAACCTTAATTTTGCAGTCCTCCACTACATGTAAAGGGATCTTCTTGGAGGACAGATTTAATGGTACCAAGCGAACATATATTCCATCACTTCTTACTTCAGTTATGTGCTTCGTGCAGTAAAACATAAGAGGAAAAAATAACCCGAAGACAATCCAGAGAGCAAACAGGTATGTTCCAGGGATGTTATTGATTCCGGCAGGTCTTCCAAAAATAAGGCTATGGATTTCGATATACCAGAGCAGGAGCGCAGGATAAAGGACCGAAACCAGGAAAAAATTGTTCCGCAGATCCTGTACTTCCCTAAAAATTACGTCTGCTTTTGGCTGTTCCACAAACTTCCTTCCTTGATACGTGCCTAATTTATTTGTGTTTTAATTGGAGACTCACCTTAAATTGCCTAGCTGACAGGCATCTCAATAGTGCTGAAATTTATTTTACGGCTACTAATTGAACTGTATATAGTGTTCGTACACACGACCGAATTCTATACCATTTAATAGTATTATTTAGATACCAGCATACCGACTCAGTACTGGAGCAAGGGCAGGTAATAGAAAATGTTCCTGATTTTCTCTATAAAAACTGAGTAATAAACCTTCCGAAAAAAATGAAATATTGTATATATTTTCTAATTTAAAAGTTTGAGAATAATAAGAGTGCAAAAAAACGACAATTATTAGTAAAAATCAAAAAAATGAAGAAAAGTGGTTCATAAGACGATAAAGAACAGACCAGATTAATAAAAGTTGTGCTGGCGGGTTCTGTCAAGTTGACGGGTGCTGGGCGCTTTATAGGTTCAACTGTATCTGGAAAAATTCCTTAACACCCGTAGACTTGACAGTACCTAAATTACATTACGCGTTATCTTTTATATTTATTTTTGAATATGAGTCGCGACATATACAAAAATAAATAATTTGTGACCAAATCATCAAACAGTAAAAATATTAAAAAGTAATTCCAGGCACAAAATTTGTTTGAGAATTGCATTGTTAGAGAAACTGGACATAAAACTTATAAGGAGTTAGGTAAGAGGAGTTTATGGAGTTTAGAAGTACTTTCCAGGTTCTATTGGCTTGTAAAATATTTTTATCAAAAGTTATAATATAAAAGTCTTCAATGTTTTTAAATATGGAGGACACATTATTTTTTTAGATATATTCGATAATATATGTACCGTAATCAAATTTTGTTAAAGCTAATCTAAGGCCCAATAGTCCTTTATTATGGCGGGTGTGAGTATATTATGGTAAAAAAATCAACCTACGCAACAGATGACTTGAAAGTTAATTTACATCTTGAAAAATTGAATAAACAAAAAAGTATAAATAGTCAAAAAATATACATATCTTAACCTGTGAGGTATCCGTTTAAAGGACATTATTCTTTTTGGCCTTCTGGAGCGAGCGATAGGGCGATGAAAACTCCTATGACCAGTTTATGCTGTAAGTGTCGAGACAAATTTTTATTTTTTAAAAAGTTTTTACATGAGGAAAAAATATTACAGATAAATCAAGATAAATCATTATTAGTAGTCATATTGCTATTTTTACCAGTCCAGAATTGAATTTGACTATTTTCGGAACCACAGGTTGTTTTTAAGATATATGTTGGAAGGAGGAGGTTCCGTGTTTATATGTGAGTGTGGAAAATTAGTAAGGGGAAAACTACGGGAAGACACATTCATAGAATATATTAAAACGTCCCGAAGTCCATCAACCAGGACAATCGGACATAAGAACTGTGGGCTCATTTTTAATTTTGTGGACGGGAACTGGCCAAAGAAATACTCTTCAAAAAAGGAATTGAAAATATTAGCGGCAACATTTGCTGAAAGTAATAAATTCCCTCCTGAAGAAGCTGCAAGATTCCTTCTTGAGGTAGATAGGCTCAAATCTTGTGGTAAACTTTCAGATGACAAAATACTGCTATCTGCATACCAAAATGCTTTGAAACGTATAAGCACAGATGAGCACAAACTGTAAGTCTGATTTTAGAAAAATGGATGGTGATTGAAATAATTGCAATTCAACAAGCTATAAAAAGAATTGTAAAAACACTTCAAAAAATTCCTCCAAATGTAGTTTCTTCTGGTCATATTGGGGTGAAACGTCCTGCATCTGAGGATGATTTGCCAGCAGTTGTACTCTCAGTTAAGAATATAAAGGAGTCAGGCTCTGGTATCGGCAATTTTATTGGAATTCAAAAGGGAGATGCAGATAGAATTAGTGAGATAAAAGGCTCAAAGTTCAGCGGGATTTTTCAGGTTAAAATTTGGGATCTGTCTGATGCCAGGATTGATGAGATTACCACGGCTGTTATCAAAATTATTAACACAAAGAAAATTGCCCTTGAAAAAGGCGGTTTCACTTACTTGTCACTTTATTCTTTCGGTGAGATCTGTTCTACTAAAATATCAACAGATCCTTCGAAAGAAGCGATGGTCAGGTTAATTGAATACCAGGGAACATTCGAGCTTATTAACAGGAAAAATTTTGGTCCTGAGGGAGTTATCAAGGAAGTACACGTGCATATAGACGATATTTTTGATGAAAACATGACCGTTAAATAAAGTACATAGTTCGTAAAATTACGTATTTTGTTTTTGTCTTATCTGACACTCTGTTATTACCTGTTCTTATACATTTTTCAGTTATTTATAATTGTTTTCAAAGCTTGCCTATGATTGGAGGCCAAAAATAAAAGCGCCGAAAATGGGAGAGAACATTAATAAATAAATTATCTGAGAAAATATAATTATACAGATAACTCAATTTATTTTTCTAGACCAGATAATTGAAAGGAGATAAATTAATGTCAGAAATCATAACAGAAATGATAGTTCCTGGAACTTATATTGAAGTTAGATCAGAGGGTCTTATTGGTGTAGGAGGCATAAAAACCGGGAATATAGGTATAGTTGGAACGGCATCGAAGGGAGTTTTGAATACTCCTAAAACTCTGTCCAGCTACACGGAAGCATTAGATGAATTCGGAGACTATAATGCCTGGGAAGATGGAAATAGTGGTGAATTGACTTTAGTGAGAGCTTTAGAACAGATCTATAACAATAATGGTGCTGCAACTGTAATAGCTGTTCGAGTAGCCAATAATGCCCAGAAAGCTGAATATAAGGTAAAAAGTACCTCAGGCAATTGTGCCAAACTTCTGGCAAAATCAGAAGGAACATGGGGAAACGATATAAAAATAAATATCTTTGCTGCTACTGAAGATCCCTTCATATCGAAGGAAAAACATGAGGGAAGTGGAAGTCAAATTACGCTGCAAAGAGGTAATATTAAAGAAAGCAAAAGAAATCAGATCACTGTTATAGATAGAACAACAGGGAACATAACGAATTTTACTCCAATATATGGGGATATGGAACCTGAGTCTCTGGAAGTTAAGATAGATAAAAGCAATGGTCAACTGACATTCTTTAAGGATGAGGATGTTGACGAGACGCCAAAGGTTGATACTGACCTTTATGCGTCATATGTAATTGATAAAGATGCGGATAACTGTGCTAAAGTAAAACTCGTTTACAAAAACATAACTGAAGAATACAATGTTCCTGATGGTAAATATCTTGTCGACGCTATTAATGCCTCCTCGAAACTGGTTGATGCAGAAAAAGGCAAAAATCCAGAAGAAGGTCCAGATAAAACCGGAAAAGACGCATATGAAATATTTGGGACTGGTGCAAACAAGCCTGGAAGTAATGGAACAGATGCTACATCCAAATATAAAGATGGACTCCAACTTCTTGAGGAGCAGCCTGTAAATATTGTTCTGACGGCTGGACTTACCTTTGCTGATACGCAATCTGACATTGTTGCCCATTGCGAAACAACAGAAAACCTCAACAGGGAAAGAATTGCACTGGTGGGAGGGGGACCGGAAGATAGTCCGGATCAAATATTAAATTACGCAGAGAAAATCAGCGATGACAGGGTAATCCTTGTTGCCCCGGGAATCAAAGCTAATGATTCTGCCAGCAAAAAAGAAGTGATACTTCCCAGCTCTTATACCGCTGCTGCAGTTGCAGGGAAAATATCTTCGCTGGCTGTTCATGTTGCTCCCACCAATAAAACCATGTCCCTGGTTGGCCTGGGTGAAAACTACTCTTACGGCATTCTTAAAAATTTAGTAAATAACAGGGTTCTGGTAATTCAGGAGAAGATGGGATACAGAATAGTAAAAGGGGTTACCACAGATGACGGTGCATTTAAGCAGATAACTACAAGGCGAATTGTTGATTATGCCAAGGAAGGCATTAGAATGGGGAGCCTTCCCTATATCGGGAGACTTAATAATTCAAGAGTTAGAGCCGCCCTCCGAGCCACCCTGGATGGTTTTTTGAGCAGAATGGTCGTTGATGAACAGCTTACAGAATACACGTTGAATGTCAGTGCAACAAGGCAGGAAGAGATCAATGGGATCTGCAGGGTTGAAGCGACACTAAAGCCAACCTTCAGTATAGACTATATAAAAGTAGTAATAACGTTGCAGTGAAGTGAGGAATATGGTAAACACAAGTGTATTTAGAGGATCAGACGGGGTAATTGAATTTGCCCTGGCAGAAACTACCCCAGAGACAAAAAAAGCAAAAGAAATCAGCGACGCGTATTCACTTTCTCCGGTAGGTAGAGCGACAAATGTGGAAGTAAAAGTTGAGTCTCAGCTAAAAGCCTTCCATGAGCTGGGTCATAGATATGCGACTGACCTGCGTCCGGGTAACGTTAATATTAGTGGAACGATAGCGAGGGCATATATAAATGGAGCGCTCCTCAAGCTTTTACTTGGCGATGCAGCTACAACACAATCTGCAGGTACTTTTCTCTCTCCAACTTTTGATATCGTGCTTAAACTGGAAAACCCCGGAGTATCACAGGAGAATAGCGTAACAAGCACTATTACGATACACGGAGTCAAGTTCGAGAACTGGAGCTATCAGCTCCCGGAAGACGACTTTGTAATGGAATCCGTAAGCTTTAAAGGAATATGGATAAGCGTCGAAGATAAAGCCCCGTAAATTGAGAGGTGGGCAGGTGGCAATCACAGCTGAGGAAATTCTGGCAGGGGGCTCGATTAAACATAAGATCAATATTCCGGAAAATATTCTTTATCCAGAAGGAACCCCACGTACAGGGACAAATGATAATGAAAATACAGTTGTCTTGAAGCCATTGACAATAAAAGATATTCAGTTAATCGCAAAAGCAGCAAAGGACAATGATATTTTAATCTCGACGTTGATGCTGAAGCAGTCAATGGTAGAGCCCGGACTGACCCTTGAGCAAATCTCTTCCTTGCATGGCGGAGTCGTAAAGTTCCTTGTGGATAAAATTAACCAGATAAGCGGGTTAAGTACCCCAAAGGATGATCTGGTAGAGCTTGTACAGGCCCCAATGGCAAAGGCTTGTTTTATTCTGGCAAAGGAGTTTGGATGGACACCTGAGGAAGTGAGTGAAATGACAGTGGGACAGATTCTTCTTTATCTTGAGATGGCTACCCAGAATTCAAAATGATTCTTATGATTGAACATACAATCAAGTCTAGCCACTCTCTTTCGTTCATCGGCTGCAAATCCGGTCTTTCTAAATGGCTTGAGGATTTATCTAAGGCTACGAACCTCTTTAAAGCCGCCCACAATCTGGAAAATGCTATTTCTCTGCTTGAAGATCCTCAGATATACGAATTAATCTATCCTTCTCAATCTCTGATGAGTGATAGACTTTTTGAGGAGATTTCCAAAAGAAACGAAGATCGTGAGCCCGAAAAACTCCTGTTTAGAGATCAACTCTTGTTTAGAGATCAAGATGATCGTACAAAAGCACATGGATCTTCTGAAGTTATGACAATCAACATGTTGTTGTCAAAAGGGGAGCACAAAGCTGATTTCGGAACATCTGGGCTGCATCGTGAAAACAGAAAAAAATCTACGGGTAATGGCCTGAAAGATGAGATTCCCCAGACAGAGCTAGATGTAAAGTTAAGTACGGATTTAACTGAAGTTGAGAATAAATTTCCAGTAAAATCGGATGTAAGGGAAAAACTCCTGCGAAATATCATTAACACGCATGGCAGGAAAATAGAGGATAATCAGCTAGGTCAGGGCTTAAATACCCTGAAACGGGTTTTGCAATCTCTTGCTGTCACTTCATTTGAAAGAGTAAAGAGCGATGAAAAGATTCGTGCCTTCCATAAAAGGGCTCAATATATGAATTTATCTGAATCTGAACGCAATTTCTTTAGTATTGAGGAAGAACACTCTCTTTCCAGATATTATAAGGATTTTCTCTCTGAGAAAATGAGCGAGCAATTTTCCAGGCACGTTGAGGGTATCTCTACATCGAGAGAGTTCTTAGAAAAAAAGTCAGGCGAGATAAGAAAATCAAATCTCATCGAATCAAACCAGCGTTCTGAGGCCAGTTTTGCTGGTCACCTTATACATGATTTAAAGTCTCTGGGTTCTGAGAAACAATTGATTGAAAACAAAGAATTCAATGTAAGTTCGGGGAGAATAAATGAGCAATTTTCCAGGCACATTGAAGGTATCTCTGTATCAAAAGAATCCTTAGAGGAAATGTCCGGCAAAATGACCAGCTCGAACCTTGTAAGCCTTAATAAATCAAGTCTTGCCGAATTTAACCAGCATTCTAAGACCAATTTTTCTAATTCTGATATGCAGGATTTTAAATCATTGAAGCCTGAGGAACAATTAGTTGAAAATGATGAGTTCAAGATAAACCCAGATAGAATAAGCGAGCAATTTTCCAGGCACATAGAAGGTATCTCTGTATCAAAAAGATCCCTTGAGGAAAAATTAAGAGGTAACAGTTGCCAGAATTCTTTCTTTTCTGCTGGCAATACCAGTTATAACTTAAGTGATCTCAAATCAAAATCTAATCAGCTATCAGAAAGAATCAGAGATCCGTTTGATAGAAATCAGTTTGATAGAAATCAGTTTGATAGAAATCAGTTTGACAGAAATCAGTTTGACAGAAATCAGTTTGATAGAAATCAGTTTGATAGAAATCAGTTTGATAGAAATCAATTTGATAGAAATCAATTTGATAGAAATCAGTTTGATAAAATTTCTGATTCAGACCTGAAAATTTCGGAAAATAATAAGCAGTCCGATCTTTTATCCCTGACCAGTGTTAACCTTCTCATAGAGAAGGCATATTCAAACAGTACAAAAAAGTCTGATATAAAAGAGGAAAATAGAGAACTTCTACTGAATCTAATTGAAAATCTAAGTCAGGTAATGAATCAAACCAATAGGGATATTACCCCTACAAGACAGAATGTGTTTAACATACAGGTAAGTGGAGAAGGTCGTACAGGTGAAAGTGATCTTAAAAATCTTTCTGATAGGCTTGTTCTGATCTTGAAGGACCAGGCACGAAGACACGGCATCGATCTGAGCTGATAACTATGATAGCTAAACCTATTCTTGATAAGTTCGAAATCAAAGGCATACAGAATATCAGCACTTTTGAAAATCGAGCTCTTATCGAACACCGTGTTCCTGGAATGGCTGGAAGTTTATTTCAAGACCTTGGTACTGAACCTACGTTTATAACCATTAGAGGAAGTCTGAACTATAATGAGAACAGGCAGGATGTCCTGAACCTAGAAGAACTCAGAAAAAAATTTCAAGTTGGTCAACCTGTACCTTTTGTCGCCGATATCACTACCACTACTTCGGTAAAGGAAGTTTTTATTAAAGATATAGAGATCAGAGAATCGGAAAACTGGCCTGATTATTTTGATTATTTTATTGAGTTAAAAGAGCATATTCCAGACCCACAGCCGAGCAATGTACAGGCAAGCGTAGATAATAAGGCAGTGAGTGGTTTCAACAATATGGTAGATACAGCGATAGCAGAATCGAGTCTGAAAGGTTTTGATCTTGAATCCTGGCAGATATCTACCTTAATGGAAAATATCAATCCCGGTGCTTTAAACTGCCTCCTGAGTGGGTTAGATAAAATAGGCATAACAGAATTAGGTGACTTATTTGAGATGCTCCCTAAAGAAATGCTTGAATCTCTGGCTAAGACGTTAGGTATCGAACTGCCTTTAGGAGGGTATAAATCAGTTCAGGAAGTTTTGTTTGATCTCCTTGATGGTACCGAGAAAATTGTAGGAGAAAAAACCGAAAATATGCTAGCCAGCGTAGCAAGTATTTTCGGGGTAATAATTACAAAACTTCTTATTACAATTGTAACTGGAAGTAAGGATATCGATTGGCGCGAACTTGCGGATAAGTTCAAATCAGGCATGAAAGAATTGCCATAATAAAGAGATGAAGAGCTTTTTCCTTATTTTCAGGTCCTACAAATCACATTTATGGATTCCATGAAAAACAAACATTTAAAATATGCTATGGTAGATATAACCTGAAGAATTTTTCAAGGAATTTAGTAGCATATGCAGAAGTACTGACTGGTTTTGTAATAGGGATCCTTTATAATTTATATGGTTACATAGACAAAAACAGGCAGGACTTCCAAATAAAAAACCTTTTTTCAAAAAATCATGTTTGACTAACATTTTACATAGCTGTAAAATGGGTCAAAATGTAAGAAAATACAACTTGAGTCTCTGATTGAAAAGGAACTTTCTAACAATAGTAGGACGAAATAAGGTTAACTCAACTTGTTTTGTCGCTACAAAAAATTTCTCTTGAATATTGAGATTACGGAAACTCAACCAGATTCAGGAGTTAGTTATCTTTCTGTACTTTGGCTAATTATTGCAAAGATTTGAAAAAAGTTGGTGAAAATAAACTAATAAGGAAAAATTTTAGGAAAATTTAGTAAAATAAATTAAAATATCCTATATTAGGACAATTTTCGCTGATCTGGTAACGATTTTTAACATTTGAAAATCTTCAGTGAAGCCTTTATTCACTTTTCAGGTTCTGATTGATGACAATCAAATGCTAACAAAATCAATGCTAGATTTTAAAATCTAAAAATATTAAAAGATTTCAAAAGCTAAAATAAGAGGAGATGAAAAATATGTCATTAGTAACCATTTTGAATGAAGTAGAAAATGCAATCACAGACGAGAACAACGGTATACTAAAGAAGATAAATGATCTAATGGACGCTGGAGAGGACGCCACAAAAAAGAAACCCGCAATTGTTGGTCTTATCGGTAGTATTATTCTCTTAGTTATCAAGTGTATTAAGGCTGCTGTTGCTGAGGATTGAACGTAATAGAAAAAAGTATCTGAGCTTATCCCATAACTCATAATTTGTTTCTCCAAATCACTACTTAGTAAAATAATTGGGTTTCAGGATAAGCTCTATATTTAGCCTGTTTTCGAAAATGAATATCAAAATTTATCATATTTTTAGTTATTAATTCTCAATCACATTCTAAAGCCTTTCATTCCTTAGCACTAATAACTAAACATTAAGTGGAAAAAATAGAAGAATTTTAAGTGAAAAAATAGAAAAATTTTAAGTGGAAAAAATAGAAGAATTTTAAGTGAAAAAATTGACTTAGATGAGATAATTTTACTCTAAAGCCCCGATTATGAATTCATTTCAAAAATGAACCTTTTAAACCTTTAGTTTATGTCCTGATTTTTAAGAACCTAATTATCCTACTTTTAGAGACAAGAGGTAGTTGAAAAAATGCAAAAACCATCCTATAAAATCTCAATAGGTTCAACAACAATCGACTCTGAAAAACCTTTCAACGGAAGGCTTGTCTCTATATTTACTGAAAAAAGCCTGGTAACTCCAGCCGATGTTTTTGAAATAGTACTATCGATACCTTCCGAATTGCAAATAAAAAAAACGGATAAAGTATCGATCGAACTCGGATATTCTGATAAACTGATGAAGGTTTTTTCAGGCAGTGTTGACAGAATCATACCTGATATTACCCATGTAGTGGTCAGCGGACTTAGCCCTTTTACTGCTCTTCTTAGCCTGCGCAAGGATGTTACGAGGCTGAATCAGAAGTCAGGTGAGATTGTGAGCTATCTTGCAAACGAAGCAGGGGTCGAGATACTCAGGATAGATGATGGATTCGAGCTTCCTTATTATGTAATAGACAGCAGGAAAAATGCCTACGAACACTGTATTGGGCTTGCGAAGAGGAACGGTTTTGACCTTTATTGTGATGAAGAAGGAAAACTTGTGTTCAGGAAATATAGCAAAACCAGAGCTGACCATACATTCACTTATGCTAAAGATATACTTACAGTCCAGGTCGATTCATCGAGCCCGCTTTATAAAGGAGTAGAAGTCTATGGGGAGAGTACAATTGGTTCAAAAGGTAAAGATTCCTGGTGCTGGTACTCAAAAGATTTTACTTCGAATAAAGGGCTCGAAGGAGAGGAAAAAAAATCTCTGCTCATACAGGACTCAATCATACGAACGAAAGATGCTGCCCTTGCATGTGCACAGGCAAAGTTGAATTTTATGGAAAAATCGTCTGTTTTTGGCTCCGCAACTGTTCAGGGAAATCCTGAAGTTAAATTGGGAGATGCTGTTGAATTTAAAGAATGTCCTCAGGACGAGCTCAATCAATTGTTCCAGGTGCGACAGGTGAGACATATACTGAATAAAAATAGCGGCTTTATAACAGAGATAGGATTCTGCGGTACCTGAGGGGAAATGAGATGGAAGATATCGTAAGCGTAATAAGAAGTATAGTTCGGGAAGAACTTAAGAGCCATAGAACTTTGGAGCTTGGAGTTGTTACCAAACTATACTCTCATGAGTCAGATAATGATAAAAACAACTATGCTTGCAACGTGAAATTGAAAGATAGCAACCTGGAGTTACAAAACGTTGGAATATCCACGCAAAGAATAGGAGCAGTAACCATCCCAAATAAAAATGACCTGGTACTGGTTCAGTTTATTAATGGAGACGTAAACAACGCTGTTGTTGTCGGAAGGATCTACAATGATATGGACAGACCTCCGGTGGCAAAGCCGCACGAATTCGTCTATATTTCTCCCGATTCGAAGGAGTCCGGAATCAGAAGAATATACCTTGAATTCCCAGCTGACAATAAATTTCTTTTAAATGATGATGAAATAACTCTCGAAGCTGGAAAAACAAAAATAAAAATCAATCATAGTGGAGATCTAGAGATAGACTCTAACTCGAAGCTAAACATAAAAACCAAAAGCGATATTACGATCAACTCATCGGGCAATATATCCCTTGATTCCAAAGGCAACATAGACATTAAAGCTGTTGGGGATATAGCTCTGGATGCCGCTAATATATCCATTAAAGGAAAGGCAAGCTCTTCTCTTGAAGCAGGTTCGATGGCAAAAATCAAAGGCACAGTTATCACAGTTGGTGGTAATATCAACTTCTCACCATAAGAGGGAATCTAATGCCAGGTCAGCCAGTTACGATCGGTTGTGCTGTTATCCTTACTCCAGGAGCTGCAGGTCCTCCTGATTCAGGTATTATTGTGTCAGTCCCCCAGGTTATTGCATCCGCAGCAGGTATGCCTCTTGCAGTAAGCGGCTCTATGTGCCAGATGACAAATTCTGTTACTGGAGTACCTTATCCTCTGGTTATTCTGCCAGGTGGATGCAGTACCGGGATCAAGATTAACGGAATGAACCTGGTCAGGATAGGAGATCGCATTCCCACCGGGCCGGGTACACTCTTAATTTTAGGACCTCCTGCAGCTTCATTCTTTAACGACTTATGGTCACCATAGTGAAGAGCAGATAACGAGATAGACTTCCGCAAATTAGTTATTTTAAGGTATAAATTTTAGTTCAAGAACTTTTTATTCCTTATTTTAACATCAGATTTTGTACAACAAAAAAATGGAATCAAATACGCATAATAACTAACTAATTCTTAAAAGCAAAATTTATTTCTAATCCATCTTTTCAGATTTAAGCCTTCTTTTTTACTAAATATCTGATTTTGGGGTTTACTATTATTAAGAAAATTTTCTTACAATCCTACAAACTGGAAAACTGCCTGAGCCCTTAGTTTACATACAGCTTTGGGAGGACACTATATGGATAACAAAAAAATTATGGGCATTGATTTTGGCTTGATATATAGATCCCCTAACGGAATGTGCGAGGATACTGATTTGAAAAAATATCTCAAAGAAAATCCTTATAAATTACCTGGTCTGGAATTTTTGGATTTATGCAAAGTAGAGGATATTGCTACAATAACCGGAACAGATAATGTTCAACAGAGTCTCATCAACAGAATCATGACAAGAAAGGGAGAACTTACTGATCTTGGACATCCTGAATATGGTTCAAACCACCACGACCTGATTGGAGAACTCAATACAGAGAGCAACCGAAACCTGTTAAAATTTCATATACTGGAATGTCTTTCCCATGAACCAAGGATTGAGAAGATAGTGAGGACACAAATAAAAGCTGATACAGATAACTATGCCCTTGTCAGGATTTATCTTGAGATAAAAATAGTTACTGTCACTTCACCTATTAACCTGATCATCCCATTCAGTTTTGAGGTGTAAGAATGGTATACGTTGCGTCTCCTTATTATGATATTGTTGAGGATCTGCTAACCGCACTTACAGGAGGAGTTGTAAGAGAAGAGGCTACCTTTTCCCCTGATGAATTGGAATACTACTTTGGAAATTCTCCTGTAATATCTGAAAGCGTAAGAGTTGTTGGCATAAGGGAAAAGGAGATTCATCACTTTATTGCAGGCCAGGACTTCAGTGCAGATTCGGAAAAAATTACATGGGAAACTGAAGGAGACTGGCCGGAGAATGGATCGAAGTTCTATATTAATTATTATAAAGTTGACACAGAGCCAGTTCTTTCTGACAGGAATGTTGGAAGCGTAATGCGTACTCTGGCAGAAGCATTTGCTAAAGAACTGGCTGTTATGTCCCAGCAACTTCTGCTCGTATATGACTCTGGATTTTTGAGCACTGCCAAAGGTGATGCTCTTGATCAAGTCGTTGCTATACTGGGTGAAAAATACGCAAGAAAGAGTGGGGACTTTGCAACAGGAGATGTGCTTTTCTTCAGGAACTCCCCCGCTCCCGCTGATATATTCATAAATGATGGTGCACTCGTTTCAACCTCAGTTTCTAAGACAAAAGAGCAAATAATTTACGAGACTGTGCAGGAAAAAACCCTCCGGAGAGGACAGGTCTCAGTTCTTGTTCCGGTGCGTGCAATTGAAAGAGGCCAGGCTGGAGTTACAGAAGCCCGAACAATCACAATTATGGTTCAGCCTATTATGGGGATTGACGGCGTAACAAATCCCAGGGAAATCCTGCCCACCGGAAGAGACGAGACCGATGAGGAGTTGAGAGAAAGAGTAAAGCACGCTCTTGAGGCGGCCGGAGGAACGACTACAAACGCCATTAAGTATGCACTGATGAGCATACCTGAGCTGAACGGAGTGGACATTAAAGTGGAGGAAGATTTCAGTCAGGGGAACGGCTTAGTCAGAGTTTATATTGACACAGAGGGCACTGATGACATCGTGACGAAAATTGACCAAAAAATCTTTGAGACTAAAGCCGCAGGCATAAAGGTCGTGCATAACCTCAGCAAGAGCGAAGAAGGCATCTCTGGTAAATTGAAGATGGATCTTAAGGAAAAGACAGTTGCTCTAAATGTAGTGGTATCGCTTGAAGACGACTCTATTTCTTCAAGCGAAAAAGAGAACATAAGAAGAAATGTTTCGTCAGAAGTAGAAACCTGCTTTAAAGGGCTTAAGATCGGAGAGTCTGTGCTCAAAAATAAGCTTATAGCTTTATTATTTAGTGTTGAGGGAGTTAAAAATATCCAGATAGATTTTAAAGATGATCAGGGTAAAAAACTGGCTGACGAGATCAAAGCTGAGTCAAATGAAAAAATAAGTTTACTTGATGGTAAGCTTCAGGTATTGATTTCAGGTTACTCTGTTTTTATAGATGTGAATGTCCAGGTATTGATAGTCGACAAAAACCTTAATAAGAGCATTCTTGAGAAGTCTTTAACCGACAAAATAAATTCATTCATAAACGGCGTGGGGAAAAAGTTATCAGTTACGGATTTCAGCAAATCTTTAGAAGGAAATGGCTACGAAATTAAAAAAATAGCTTTTGATTCTGAACATTTGGAGACCGGACTGATAAAACACGAGATTACTCAGGGTGAGGAAGACATAGGCGATAACGAGAAATTTGTTCTACGAAAAGTTAACGCTGAATTTTTATGAGGGATCAAGATGCCAAAAACCCTCGAGATATTAAAGTATTTTCCCAGTTTCCATCAGGCAATGGAAAGAGAAAAGCTGCTGTATCATGTTGCAGACTCAATAGCCTCACGGATCCAGGAAATGGAGAACGACATGACAGAGGTCATGAAGTCTCACTGGATTAAGACTGCTGAGAATATCGATGACCTTGAAAAAATAGCAGCACTTTATGGAATTGAGCGAGAAGAATTTGAGGATATAAAGCTATTCAGAAAAAAAGTAGAAGATGTGATTCGTTTATATCTCGCAGGGCCTGGTACTGTGCCAGCAGTTATTGAATTCATTACAATTTCGCTCAGGAAGTACGGTGTTCAGGCAGAGATAGATGAAAATGGAAGCCTGGTGATCATACATCCTGTGGAAAGTGACGAGTCCAGGGCAAAGTGCAGAATATATTTTGACGGGGTAGAGAGTCATATTGAGATATATGAAAATCCTATAATCGAAAAGAGCTACAAGGATAGTACTGTTACGAATCGCCAAAAGTGGTTTCTTGAGAATAGAGGGTTCTTTTTTTCCGTTCCTGAAGTTACGTTTCAAGGATATGATACACGTACGATCAATCCTGTGTTGTTTAACAGACGCACAGGCCATGCATTAGGATTCAGGGGAGTGTTGCCTGAAGGATGCATGTTAAAAATTAAAGTTAATGACCAGGGATTCCTTGATACCGCGCAACTTGATGGAAAAAATATCAAAGAAGATGAAAAGGATGTTAAAAGCAGGATATTCTCACTACAAGGCTCTCAGTTTGATAGATGTAAGTTTGATGAAAATAATTCCAACTTTGCTTTATATATGCCTTCCTGGGCTTTCAATGAAATCAGATTTGCAGAGAGCGTGAGAGGCGAAAGTAATCCTCCGATTTTTGACATTTCAATCCCAATAATCCCTACAGGTGAATCCGAATGGGAATTCAGAATAGAAAAATCTAATTACAACAACTCAAGGTTTGACGAAACTGCATTTACTTTTCCTGATAAACCTTCTGGAATTTTTGACGGAGCTCATTTTGATAAATCATTGTTTATGATCGATCGTTCCACAGAGCTTGAAATGAAATGGATGGAACACCAGAGGGCTACGTTTGAGGTTATCCTTCCCAACAGCCTGAGTGAAAAACAGATCAATTCTACTGACGTCGAAGAGCAAAAGAGGCAGTACATGGAACCACTACAGAGCGTCAGCAAAATGATAGAACGGGTAAAACCCGCCGGTGTAAATGTGATTGTAAAGTACAGTTCTGAAGATAGGAGTATCAATTAAAAGTACACTTTTATAACAAATTAAGAATAGAGGCTAAAAATGACAAAGATATTTACAAACGTGGCACCAGGAGATTTGATAACTTCTGATTTATTCAATCAAATGATAGCTAAGATAGAAGAGCTAGACGACAGGGTTGCAGCTATTGAAAGAACAGCAACTGGAACTATTGCCGGATCTGTTAAGGAGATTGCAAAAAGTATGCCAATCATTGGCGCCAGGATATATGCGGTATCAGGGAACGCAACATACTCCTCGACACCAACAGATAATCTGGGAAACTATTCTATAACGAATTTGCTTCCGGGTATATATCGGGTGTGGGCTGAATCTGAGGACTTTTCCAGGAGTAATATTGAAACCATATCCGTCTCCTCAGCAGCTACAAGCACTGTGAATTTTGTTCTTACCTCATCTGTCAATATGGTAGAGGTACCTGATGTTCAGGGTGTTGCTTTATCTCAGGCTCTTGAAACGATCCGTAGTAATGGATTAACAGCAGGATTTCTGATGGATGTGGATTCCAATATAATCGACAGTACAGATCCGTCTTCGGCTTCTCTTATAGTCATTAATCAGAGTCTGTCTCCCGGTGAACCGGCACCTGTAGGTACGGTAATAAATCTGTTCATGGCTGTGAACGCGACTGAGTCATTACCTCCTATCATACTCGATATAAAGCCGAATGTGGGTGAACCAACGGCTGAAATCGAAATAATAGGCATTGGATTCGGTTCGGAAAAGAACAAGGTGACCTTCTCAAAAGTTGAAGCAACTGAGATTACCGCATGGACCGGGGACAGTATCATGGTCAAGGTTCCAGAAGGTGCAGTTACAGGAACAGTTGACGTTCAGATAATTACTATCGATGGTGTAAAGAGTAATACATTCAACTTTACTGTAAAGTGTGAAGAATGCAAAAGTGGGTGTACTACAAGTTGTACCGCTTCCTGTACTATCGGATGTACCTCAGGTTGCACTTCGAGTTGTACTGTTTCCTGTACTGCTGCTTGTACTTCAACCCGCATTTCGAGTTGTACGACCACACGTATTTTGTGTGCTGATAAATGTGAACTTTCTGCTATTACTGCATGCTTAAGGGATATTAGTGTGTGCTCAAAGGAGATAAGCTTAAAGAATATTTCCATTCCCACTTCCTCATCACGCATAGTGAATTTACAGCAAAATTCGGGGAATTCCTACGAGTATGCTGGGGAGACTCTTGTAAATAATACAGACATCGCAATTAAAAAAAGCGATACAGTAATGATTGGCGATAAGAATAATCGAGTTGAGGGGACTATCAAGAAAGCAGATGTCAGGATCGAAGGCAATGAAGGAGAAATCAGTAAAGCTATAATCACCTCTGGAACAAGGAACGTCGAAATAAAAACGCAAAGTGGGGATGAGATTAAAGGTAATGCTATCTCCTCTGCTGCAATAGGGGTTGCTCCTAAAGCAACGGTAATTTCCATAAAAGATGCCAAAGGAAAAGCGTGGGGAGGAACAATAGTAACAACTGAAGGGCAGTACGAAGCCGGTATAGGTATAACAATAGAACCTGGTAAGGAGGCAACAATTCAGGTTGGAGATAAGCTTATCACAGGAAAAGTGACAGAAAAAGTCGTGATCAGTACAAAAGACATTGATCTTGGTAATGTTGGGATTAATAGATTGAGTCCGTGAGTGAGGATCCATGGAAGTTTATCCGAAGCTCCATACCTTTAAGATAAAGGATAAGCAGTTTCTCCTTGATACGAACAGCGGTATATTCTATGAGATAAACGAGATTGTTTACAGTATTGTAGACATGATTAATGAAGTTTCTAATGACGAAATTATAGATAAACTCTCTTCTCGCTATTCAAAGCAGGAAGTAACCAGAAACCTGGCTTTAATAAACAAGTTGATAGAGGCAGATGAGCTCTTCTCAAAAGACAGGTACAGAGATTTTAAAATGGATACTCTTTCGCCTGTCTCTACTTTATGCCTGAACATTTCTCACGACTGTAATCTAAGATGTACTTATTGTTTTGGGGAAAAGTACGATCAGGAAAAAAAACTCATGTCTCCTGAGGTTGCAGAGAGATCAGTGGATTTTCTGATAAAGAATTCAAAAGACCAGACTAACCTAAGCCTGAGCTTTTTCGGAGGGGAACCACTTTTGAATTTTAAGGAAATAGAGCATACCGTGCTCTATGCACAGGCTGAAGGAAATAAGTATGGGAAAGAGTTCAGGTTTCATGTCACAACCAATGGAACGCTATTAAATTCCAGGATAATAGAGTTTCTTGTAAAAAATAAGTTTAGTTTGATCATAAGTTTGGACGGCCCAAAAGAAGTAAATGATATTATGAGACCGTTTGCAAACGGAAAAGGCTCATACAATATAGTATGCAGAAATATTAAGGCAGTACAGGCAATGGGCGACGCTCTGCCTTTTACAGTCCGCTCCACTTTTACCAGGAAGCATCTGGAAGTAGATAATCTTGTAATGCATTTGGCAGGGTTAGGAATCAAGGATATTTCAGTCGAACCGTGTGCAACTACACTTGAGGATTTACAAATACGAGAAGAGGATTTATCCGAGTTAAACCAGCACTACGATCTGCTTGTAGATAAATATCTGGATGAAATTCTGGCAGGAAGATACTTTTCTTTCTTCCATCTGAAACAGATGATGGATCAGGTTCACAGTAAAGCCTCGAAACTCGTGCAATGCGGAGCTGGACAGGGATATATGGCTGTCGGGGCGGATGGCAGGCTTTATCCGTGCCACAGGCTTGTGGGTCAGGATGAATACGTAATTGGAGATGTGTTTAACGGGATAAGTAATCAGAATATCCAGAGAACTTTTCTCGGAGCCCATGTCAGAAACAAGGAAAAATGTATGCAATGCTGGGCAAGATATATCTGCGGCGGGGGATGCCATGCTTATGCGCTTATGTTCAATAAAGATATTCTTCAGCCTTATGAAGTGGAGTGTGAGCTTATGAAACATAGAATCGAACTAGGAGTCTATCTTTATGCAAGTTTAAAACATAAAAGTCCTCTTATGTTCCAAAATATTTACAGTGAAGGCTGGAAGTTTTGCTAAGTGCAGGATGATATTAAATGAACAATATTTCAGATTCTTACATAAATGTATCTGGAAAAAAAGCTTTTACAGATCCAGATCTAACTGAGCTCTTCTCTGAATCTAAAGTTTCTGCAAAGGAGGCATCCTGGAAGCTCGGGTCAGATCAGCCTAAAGATATCTTTTTTCAGAAAGAACCTCTTGGGAATTTTACATACGAACTTTCACTAGGTAAAAGTTGCAGGGTAAAAAAAGCGGTTCTTAGAATTAAAGGCATAAGGTATGAAGGAAGTCTCAAATCTCCAGGAGTTTCAATAACACCTGTGGACAAACTTAACTTTATTGTAGATTTTCACAGCTTCAGAACTTTAACAAAGGTTGAATACAAAAACCCAAACATAAAGATAACTGAAGTAAAACAATGGGGTGGCATCAATTTTCTTGAAAAAAATATTATCTCAGAAAACCTTCTACTGATAAAAACAGAAAAGGTATTGGTTACTTTGGACAAAGAAGTAACTCCTGGTTCATTTGAGGATAATTTTCATATAAAAATAATAAGCTATCCCTTAAACCTGACTCTGAGTTTAGGAGACGAGAACCCCTTCTGGAGCTATGCAGGAGAATTAATAAGTGAAGCTACAGTACCTGATTTCTCGGAAAAGTTGAACAATTATTTAGAAGCTTTCAGCTCAGAAAAAACCTCCGACATTGTTTGTAATAAAATCCCCCTTAAGTTTCATTCGGATTCTCCAGGAAATATAGAGATAGCAGAAGAAATAGATTCAAACCTGATCTGGAAAAATCCTTTATCGGATTCATATCCAGAAAAAAAAGTGCCGGCATTACTTTTCGATGGAAACAATGAAAAAATCCATTTTGAATTAAAAAGCTCTAAAAAATTAGTCCAGTTAATTAGCATCGGTTTTAACTGTAAAGGAAGTTTCTCTAGCGAATTTATTGATGATAACTGGGGAGATATAAAGATAAAGATAAAGAATATGGGTATCCTTTTATCAACTGAAATGAGTGCAGGCTTAAAGTTTAGCCCATCCTGCTCTTTAAGCTCCACTGGTATAGATCTATACTTATCAAAAAGAGATGATAATACAAAATTATTTGCAGATATAATGGAAGATAAGGATGGAAAACCTGCCGAAGAGAAAATTTTAGGCTCTAAGAACGTGGAATTAATATCGGAACAGAATTCCTGGACAACTATAAAATTTGACGAAGCTATATATCTCGAGAAAGAAAAAGCATACTGGCTGGTATTAAAAGTAAGCATCGGAAAAGTCGAATGGGTTTGCAGTGAAAATATGAATAGACCTGAGGGTTTTGCTTACAAAAAAGAGCTGTCAGGCTCCTGGAATTATTACATTTTAACCAATCAATCCTCTTCACAAAAAACTCCATTGACCGGCTATTTTAGATTGAAATACCTGCCTGATTCTGAAGAAATTTTTCCGATAACATTAAGAATGAACAAGAAATCTGAAGATTTAAAACCATCTTCAGAACCTGAACTTGTAAAGATGGACCTGCAAGAGACGCCTCAACTTGAAGTTAAAGAGGGGAAAGCACAGATAGATCTTGAAATAATCTCCAGGACATCAGGTAAACTTGAGCTCTCCGATATAACAGTTGAAGGAAAAGAATTGATGTAATATCAGAGGTGAGTTGATGAATTTTTTGTGTCACTTCGCCGTTTCGAGCTAATTCATATCTACTTCTTGAATGTGGAAGCAATTCTTGAATGTAAAAGCAATATATCTAATATTTAGAGATATTTGTTGTGAAATATACATGCAAGATCGATATTTCTCTTTTTGACATGATTACTTCCTGACTACACAACTATTTTTAATCCATACAAAACTATAACAGTGTTTGTGGCAGTGTCAATTACAGAAACAATATTCTTGTTCTTGCTCGTAATGTGTGCATAGAACATCCCTGGTGCAGCATTTTGTGCAATAGATGCCAATGTAATAGAAGATATAATTTCAATATCTTCTCCTTCATCCTTTATTGTGGGCAGCGTTTCAAATTTGCTATAAATTTGAAGTCAAGTTTTTTCGTACTATGGAGAAAATTGATCTGCCAATATGGAATTTTCTACCCCGTAACTTCTTGAGATTTATGATTTTAGAGAAAAATTGGCATACTGCCTTATTGTGTTGTATCCTGAAATGATTTCGCCGACTCACCGACTCAAAACCATTTGGAAGTCCAATACATAATACAACAGCAAGCGACGCAAAAGGTTAAACGTTTAGTAAATTTCAACTCCATTTTTGTATCGTGGAATGATCACGTAAAATGGAACAAATTCGAAGTTGGAGTATAATAATGGGTCACATGTATACGATATGTAACTACAATAAAATCAAATTAAAAAAGTGAAATAATTTTGGGATAAAACACATTATCCCTATCATGTTTACTTTCCAATTACAATTTTCTAATATGGGGATTTATATTTTGACTGAAATCGAGACTCCTCTATACGATTATTGCAGCAGTTACGAAGCTATGTCTGAAGAAATTCATGAAGGCATAGCCGAAGGTTTTAACGAAGGGCTTAGAGAAGGCATTAAGCAGGGTTTCATAGCTGGCATCAAGGAGTGCAGAGCTTCGGGCTTTAGTAACATTGATGTTAAAGGCATGGAAGAGATCCTGGAAAACTCCTTCAAAACCGCCTCAGAGAAAACTATACAGATCACGTTCAGGCAGGTTGTTGGCAAAGAGTACAGAAAAAATGTCAGCCCTTCTTTTAAGAAAAAAATGGAAGAAGCATGTAATAAAGCAGTAGAAGAAATAAAGAATTCGGATTGTGAACTGGAGAAAGCGTCTGCACTCAAATTAATGTATCGTATGGACGTATCTATTGAAAAGATCAGGGAGTGCATCGGGAATGTCTGTGGGAGTGTGAAGGAACAATTCTCGACAAATATAGTATTCGAGAGTCTTTTTGACTCTATGCAGGATGAGTTTAAGAAAGGCCTGGATAAAAATCTGGAAGCTTGCGAGGACAGGGTCTGCAAAGCGATTGACATTAAGATCGACAACAAAAATCGTGTTGATGCATCTATCGAAAAGCTCAAAGATTACATTGGCAACGCCTGTGGTGGAATTAAGAAAACTCTCCCTGCGGATGTAATCTTCAAGAACTTCTTCGACTGCCTGCAGGATGAGTTCAATAAAGATCTGAATGAAAACCTGAAAACCTGCGAGAAAAGGATCTGCAAAACGATTGACGGTAAAACCAAAGACAAGAAGGTTGATCATGAATGACATTAAAAGGGATGTAAAGTCCAGTGTAAAAGACTTCACCCAGGTTTCTGTCAGCAAGGTAGTAAAGGAGTCAACTAAGAAACTGATTAAAAACCTGCCAGAAAAACAGAAAAGACTCCTTGAGGCCAGAATTATAGATATGTCGGATGATCAGCTTGAACAATATTTTGCTGATGATCCCTATTTCAAGGATGCTCTGGAGAATACTATAAAATCGGTAAGTGCTATTCCACCGAAAAAGGGCTCAGGCTTCTGGAAGAAAAGAATAGAGTCGGTTTCTAAATGTACTTCTGAAAACCTGGCAACGACCCTGAGCTCGCAAGTTATTATAAGCATCATTCTGGTTGTAGCAAGTGTTGCGCTACTGACTATGCTTGTCATTTCCACGCCAAACAATGGAATCCCTGTTGCTAACTTCAGCAGTAATGTCACCAGTGATTATGCTCCCCTGCAGGTGCAGTTTACAGACCTCTCGCAAAATGCAACTGGATGGAATTGGGAATTTGGAGACGGAACAAACTCAACAGCCAAAAATCCAATCCATAAGTATTCAAATGCAGGGAAATATACCGTTAGCTTGACAGTAAAAAATGCTAAAGGCAGTAATACAGTAACAAAAGATATAAAAATAATAGAAAAACCGGTTGCTGCATTCTCTGCGAAACCTACATCAGGAAAAGCACCACTAACGGTTGACTTTACTGACAAAAGTACAGGAACACCGACTAAGTGGAAATGGAACTTTGGAGATGGAACCTCTTCAACGCAGCAGAATCCAGAACATCAGTATTTACAAGAAGAAAAATATAAGGTTACACTTACAGTAAGCAATGCAGCAGGCAGTAATACGACAACAAAAGAAAATTATATAAAAGTAGTAAGAAAACCGGTTGCAAACTTCACCAGTAATGTTACTATAGGTCGTATTCCTCTTTCAGTTCAATTTACCGATTTCTCGCAAAATGCAACTGAATTGAACTGGAACTTTGGAGACGGAACCAGTTCAAGCGATCAGAGACCAGTGCATGTTTACTTCTCAGCAGGAAAATATAATGTTAATCTAACCGCAACCAATGAAAACGGAAACGATTCAAAGTTTGCCACAATAGTGGCTCTGAAACATCCAGATCCAGATCCAGATCCAGATCTAAAAATTCTTCCTGTTGCAAACTTCAGCAGTAATTTAACTGAGGGTTACGTTCCTCTTACAGTTCGGTTTACCGATCTCTCGCAAAATGCAACTGAATGGAATTGGGACTTTGGAGATGGAAATAATTCAAGCAATCAGAGTCCAGCGCATACTTACTCCACAGCAGGAAATTATACCATTTTTCTGACCGCAATTAATGGAAAAGATACCAATTCGACACGTTCTACAATAACAGTTCTTAACCGATCACTTCCTATTGCAAACTTTACCAGTAATGTCAGCGAGGGTTATGCTCCTCTTGCAGTACAGTTTACCGATCACTCGCAAAATGCAACTGGATGGAACTGGGACTTTGGAGACGGAAATAATTCAAGCAATCAGAGTCCAGCGCATACTTACTCCACAGCAGGAAATTATACCATTTTTCTGACCGCAATTAATGGAAAAGATACCAATTCGACACGTTCTACAATAACAGTTCTTAACC
>Ga0183098_10397_pt1 | contig 94899 bp, 98 predicted proteins | sample BioMet9_FD_128884 | JGI IMG/M metagenome (GOLD analysis project Ga0183098, IMG submission 128884) | Microbial communities from bioreactor (seeded with sewage sludge) at Lawrence Berkeley National Lab, California, USA - Biofuel... | ecosystem: Engineered > Bioreactor > Anaerobic > Unclassified ...
GTAATCAAAATTATCCTTGGCAATATCGCCGCGGCAGAGGAAGTCTATCCATTTTTCCGCATTTTCCTTGTGCTCTGCATTTTTCGGGATGACCCAGCTGTCTATCCAGACATTGGATCCTTCCTCCGGGATAACATAGTTCAGCTGGTAATCAGCATTGGCGGCCTTGACTTCGTTCTGGATGTAAAGCATTTCGCCGGAATAGATGGCAGCCATGGCGGCTTCTCCGCCTATCATCTTATCACGTACCTGATCCACCACATAAGCCTGAACCAGCGGCTTCTGTTTGACAAGAAGATCCTTTACTTTTTCCAGCTGGTCCTTGTCTGTTGTGTTGATATCGTACCCGAGAAGTTTTTCGCCGATCATGAAGGTGTCCCGGACAGAATCCTGCATCAGGATTTCCCCGCTGTATTTCTGGTTCCAGAGAGCGTTCCAGCTCTTGGGCGTATCTGCCGGATCCACCATGGAAGTGTTGTAAATGATCCCGACGGTACCCCAGCAGTAAGGAACGGAATATTGATTTTCCGGATCGAAGGCTTTGGATTTATCCATATATTTTTGATCGATATTTTTGACATTCGGGACTTTTGTAAAGTCGATCGGCTGCAGAAGATTGTTCCGGATCATTTTTTCGATGATGTAGTCGGACGGACATACCACATCATATTTCACAGCGCCTGCCTGGATGATCGGATACATTTCCTCGTTGGTTTCAAAGGTATCGTAGACTACCTTGATACCGGTTTCCTTTTCAAATCTGGCTACGACATCTTCTCCGATATATTCACCCCAGTTATAAACATAGAGCTTATTGTCCTCCGCTTTTTTTGCGGGGGAGGAAGTGCCGCATGCAGCAATTCCAAGAGACATGCATGCCGCAAGCAATATGGCAGTCATTTTTTTTCCGGTTGATTTTTTCATTTTTTCTCCTCTGTTTCTAAGCTTTGTCAGCAGGTGCAGGTGTTTTTATACTGTTTCTTTTCGGGGCAAAGTTCGTAAGGATCATCAGGACAAGCACGGCAACAAAAATGATCGCGGATAAAGCATACATGCTCGGCACAATGCCGCGTCTTACCTGAGAATAGATCAGCGTGCTTAAGGTATCGATTCCGGCTCCTTTTGTAAAATGCGTGATGATAAAATCATCAAGAGACATGGTAAAGGCCAGGAGGAAGCCGGAAATCACACCGGGCAGGATATCCGGGAACACGACCCGGAAGAAAGCCTGCTGCGGTGTGGCGCCGAGATCCTGGGCCGCCTCAAAGGTGGATCTGTTGGTCTGCTTTAATTTCGGCATGACGCTTAAAATCACATACGGCAGATTGAAGGTTATGTGACTGATCAGGATGGTGTTGAATCCGAGGGAAATCTTAAAGGCAATAAAGGCAAGCATCAGAGAAATTCCCGTTACAATATCCGCATTCAGCATGGGAATATTGGTGATGCCCATGAAAACGGTCTTCGGAAATTTTTTCATGGAGTTGATGCCGATCGCCGCGGCGGTTCCCACGACGGTGGCAATCAGAGCGGAGAGGACCGCTATGATAAGCGTATTCCGGAAAGCGGCCATGATGGTCGGGGAGGAAAATAATTCCGCATACCAGGACAGCGTAAAACCTCCCCAGCGGGTCCGTGATTTGCTGGCATTAAAGCTTAAGACGATCATGGTGAGGATGGGGATGTACAGAAAGATCAGCATCAGCACCAGATAAAAGTCACCGAAAAAACGGCGGATCCCGATCCAGACATCGGTGGCTTTTTTTGTTGTATTTTTTTCCGTCTGTTCCATCAGAATGCCGTCCCTTCCCCGTTTTTATCATACTTGGCAATAATGGACATGCTGAGAAGGATAAAGACCATCATGACAATGGAAAGACCGCTTCCCAGATTCCAGTTGCTGGCCTTGGTGAACTCCTGCTCGATCACGTTTCCGATCAGAAGGATTTTACTGCCGCCGAGAATATTGCTGATCACGAAGGTCGTGAGAGCGGGAACAAATACCATGGTGATGCCGCTGACGATTCCGGGAACGGAAAGCGGAATCCAGATCCGGAGAAGTGTTTGTCCGAAGTTGGCGCCGAGATCTCTTGCCGCCTCGATCACGCTGTCATCGATCTTGCACATGGTATTGTAGACAGGGAGGATCATGAAAGGCAGGAAGTTATAAACCATACCCAGCACTATGGCTTTCGGCGTATTGATGATGGCAATATTCTTTAAATGAAAGAAGGTCAGAAATCCGTTGATCACACCGTTTTTTTCCAGAAGGGTCTGCCAGGCAAGCGTCCGGAGTAGAAAATTCATCCACATCGGAAGGATGAAAATAAACACGATAAAGCTGGAGGATCCGAGTTTTTTTCCGCGTAAGATCATGGAGAGCGGAAAAGCAAGAATCAGGCAGATCAGGGTGCTGATCAGGGAAAGAGCCATGGACAGGCCGAGTGCCTTGGCATGATCCGGCCGGGCAATGGATGCGATGTTTGCAAAAGTGAAAGCGCCGCTTTTATCCGTGAGGCCGAATACGAAGATCAGCATGAGCGGAATAACGGTAAAACCGATGATCCAGATGATATAAGGGAAGGAAAGCAGTTTTTTCCCGATGGAATACCCCTTAGACATTGATGATTGCCTCCTCATCTTCGGATGCGGGCTTGTTCATGATCTGAATATTATAGGGATCCACATGAATGCCGACTTCCTGGCCGAGCGTATAGCACTTTGTGGAATGAACAAGCCATTCAAAGCCGGTTTCGGTGGTCACTTCCATTTCATACTGGACGCCCTTGAAAATAAGATGGGTCACATGTCCCTTCAGGGTCCCTTCTTCCGGGGGCACCAGTTCCACATCCTCCGGACGTATGACAACATCGACCGGCTTGTTGCTCCCGAAGCCCTTATCCACACAGGCAAATTTTGCGCCGAAGATTTCCACGAGCTCATCCTGAAGCATGGTGGCGCCGATGATGTTGGAGTCGCCGATAAAATCCGCCACAAAGGCGTTTTCCGGTTCGTTGTAGATCTGTTCCGGAGAACCCATCTGCTGAATATATCCCTGGTTCATGACTACGATGGTATCGCTCATGGTCAGGGCTTCCTCCTGGTCGTGCGTCACATAAATAAAGGTAATGCCAAGTTCGTTTTTCAGACGGATCAGTTCATACTGCATGTCCTGCCGGAGTTTCAGATCCAGAGCGCCAAGAGGTTCATCGAGGAGGAGAAGCCGGGGTTCGTTGACGATCGCGCGTGCGATCGCAATCCGCTGCTGCTGTCCGCCGGAAAGAGAATCGGAATCGCGGTTTTCAAAGCCGGTGAGATTTACCAGCTTCAGGGCATACTTGATCTTGTCATCAATATAGGATTTTGTTTTCCCCTTGATGGTAAGACCGAAAGCGATATTTTCCGCAATATTCATGTGCGGGAACAGGGCGTATTTCTGGAATACCGTATTTAACTGCCGTTTGTTCGGCGGAAGTTCCGTGATGTCCTGACCGTCAAAAATCACTGAGCCCTTGTCCGGGCTTTCAAATCCGCCGATAATGCGGAGCGTTGTTGTTTTTCCGCAGCCGGAGGGACCGAGGAGCGTTACAAAGGAATTTTCCGGTACGGAAAGACTGAGATCATCCAGAACCATTTCTCCGTCAAAACTTTTGAAAATGTGCTGCAGATCAATGAGTGGGGTTGACATGTTTTTATTCCTTCTTTATTTAAAATGACGGCGGGGTACTGACCCAGATCAGCACGGCACCGGATTTGCTGGACAGAAAATGAATTCGTTCCGATGCAAAATAAAAGCTCTCACCTTTTTTTGCCTGAAACAGTTTGCTGCCTATATGGATTTCGACGGAGCCGGAAAGAACGTGGCCGAATTCTTCGCCTTCATGCGGATTATCCGGATAGGTGGAACCGCCCGGTTCTATCTTCATCAGGATGGGTTCCATCAGATTTTTCTGTGCGTTGGGAATGATCCACCGGGTATTGTTCTTCAGTTCCGCATCGTCCTTTTCAAAATAATCCTTTTTTCCGAACACGATCTGTTCGTCGGGATCCTCATTGAAAAATTCGCCGGCAGTTGTGCCGAGACTCTGCAGAATGTCCATCAGCGACTCAATGGAAGGGGAGGTCAAATCCCTTTCCAGCTGGGAAATGAAACCCTTGGACAATTCCGTGCGGTCAGCCAGTTCTTCCTGCGTCAGTCCGTTCAGAACCCGCAGACGTTTTATTTTTGAACCGATCTTCACAAAAAGCCTCTTTCTTCGGAGGAAAGCATGTATCTAAACTAAAAGTTTAGTGATAATAAACGAATCCGCATCTGATTATACAGGAATGAAAAGGCAAGTCAATAGATTTTTAAAAGAAATTATGCTATAGTAAAAAAAATCCCCAGACGATCCGAAAAAGGATCGAAAAAAGTTTTCGGAGGCTTTTATGGCAAAGAAAAAATATGTGGCTTATGTCGGTTCCTATTCCTATACGGGAGATGCAAAGGGAATAACGCTGTACGATGTAAATGTGGAGAACGGTACCTTCAAAAAACGCTGTGAGGTGGAGGTCGACAACTCTTCCTATGTAGTGGCATCCCATGACAACAAGACACTTTATTCCATTGCGGATGAAGGGATTGTTTCTTTCCGGATTCTGCAGAACGGGGCTATTTCGAGACTGAATGTTAAAAATATCAAAGGAATGAGGGGCTGCCATCTTTCTACGGATGCGCAGGACCATTACATTTTTGTTTCCGGCTATCATGACGGAAAAGTAACGGTGCTTTCCCTGAATGATGACGGATCGGTGGGAAATATCTGTGACGGAATATATCATAAGGGACTCGGTTCCATTGCGGAACGCGGATTCAGTCCGCATATTTCCTGCACCAAAAGGACACCGGACGAACGCTTTGTCATGGCGGCGGATCCCGGCATAGATCAGGTCACGATCTACCGGTTTGATGATGTCGAACAGAAACTGCTCCTGGCAGATGCCATCCGGTGCGACATTCAGAGCGGACCCAGGTGCTTTTCTTTTTCGAAGGACGGAAAGTTTCTCTACCTTATGTATGAGAAGAAAAACGTGATCGATGTCTATTCTTACAGCTGTAAAAAAACAGACCATATCCCGCAGATCGAAAAAATTCAGGAAATTGCGACAACGGGATATGAGAACCCGAATCAGATGACAGCGGCAACCTGCCTCGCCTTTACCGGTGACGATGCTCATATTTTCTGCGGCAATGCCGGGGATAATACCGTTGCTCTGTTCTCAAGAAATGAGAAGACAGGACTATTGAACTGTTTATTCGATCTGCCTATCAGCGGGGAGTATCCGAAAGATGTGGCAATATTCCCGGATGGAAACCATCTTGTCAGCGTGAATCATGAAAGCGGCACCCTGACTTTTTTCAAGGTGGACTACGAGAAAAAGCTGCTGATCATGAACGCAATGGAAATTGAAGTGAATCAGCCGAACTGCTGTGTCATGGTTCCGGTCTGATCCTTCAAAAAACAAATACGATATCCGACCCACGCATTACGAATGCGTGGGTCGGTGATTTTGGCTTTTGACTGGTTCAGGGAAGATATAAAGGTATCGGGAATACTGTGCCGGAGGGTATCATGGCAGGTTCGACATTCGGGAAGCTTTACAGGGTAACAACATTCGGAGAATCACACGGGGATGCGCTCGGGGCAATCATAGACGGGTGTCCTTCGGGACTTGATCTTTCGGAAGAAGATATTCAGGTTTTCTTAAACAGAAGGAAGCCGGGAGAAACTCCGTTTTCAACGAAAAGGAAGGAAAGCGACCGGTGCCGCATTCTTTCCGGTATTTACAAAGGAAGAACAACAGGGACGCCCATATCCGTGCAGGTGGAAAATACCGATGCCCGTTCCGCAGATTACGGGGAACTGGAAAATTGTTATCGTCCGGGCCATGCGGATTTTACCTATGACGAAAAATACGGTTTTCGGGATCCGAGAGGCGGCGGCAGAAGCTCCGGACGGGAAACCATAGGGCGTGTGATCGGCGGTGCCGTTGCGGCAAAGGTTCTTTCCGCTTTCGGGATCCGTGCAGCCGCGTATACGCAGAGCATTGGGAAAATTATGGCATCTCCGGAGCATTTCTCGCTGGAATCATGCAGAGAAAATCCGCTTTGGATGCCGGATGCGGAAGCGGTCCAAAAAGCGGAAGCGTACCTGAAGGGGCTCATCTCAGAAAAAGATTCCGCCGGCGGGGTGATCGGCTGCATTGTAAGCGGAATGCCGTCCGGACTCGGAGAACCTGTTTTTGACAAGCTGGATGCGGAGATCGCGAAGGCCGTGATGAGTATAGGCGCGGTAAAGGGAGTGGAGTTCGGAGCGGGTTTTGCGGCAGCGTTTATGAAGGGCAGTGAAAATAACGATGCCTTCCTTTCAAAGACCGGAAAAGACGGAAAAACGAAAATAGGAAAGAAGACCAATCATGCGGGGGGTGTTCTGGGAGGAATTTCGGATGGATCCGTTATTCTTTTCCAGACGGCGGTAAAGCCCACCCCGTCCATCGCAAAAAAGCAGGAAACCGTGGACAATACGGGAAAAGAAACCGGACTCGAAATCAGAGGACGCCATGATCCCGTGATCGTACCCCGTGCGGTTGTTGTTGTGGAGTGTATGACAAATATAGTCCTTCTGGACATGCTCTTAAGAAACACGTCCGTCCGCATGGACTATCTGAAGAAAATTTACGGATAACGGGAACCGACCCGCGGCTGCCGTTTTTATTTGACCAGATCGCTGTATTCCAGACGGATCATTTTTTCGAGATCTGCGGGAGACAGTTCAACCTGATAACCTCTGCGCCCGCCTGACAGGAATATGGTCGGGCATTCTTTTGCACTTTGATCCAGGGTTGTCCGGAAGAACTTTTTCATTCCGATCGGAGAACAGCCGCCGTGGATATACCCTGTCAGTTCCAGGAGATCCCGGGACTTCAGCATTTCAATGGATTTTTCGCGGACGGCAGAAGCGGCCTTTTTCAGATCAAGCTCTGCCGGACCGGGGATCACAAAAACAAAATGCTGACCGCTTTTTCCAATGGTAACCAGTGTTTTAAAAACGCGGGAAGGATCCTGGTTTAAAAAGGCGGCTACTTCCACACCGCTCTCGGCTTCATCGGCAGGGTAAGTATATTCCCTGTAGTTCATTTTTTTTGCGTCCAGAAGACGCATGACGTTTGTTTTATCTTCTTTTTTTGCCATGCGTCCAGTATAGCACATCCGCAATGCGGGAACAGCCGCAGTTTTCCCATTTCCGGGACGTTATGGTATAATTGCGGGAGCGGTCCGTGATATCATTTTTGACACCCGCATCATGTGATACGCGGTATTTTACCGGCAGTTGAAAGGACAAATAATGAAAAAAGGCAAGAAGGCCGACGAAATGGTAAAACTGTATCTCCGCTGGCCGTTACTGTTTATTATTCTTTTCGCGGTCATGGCGGCGGCAGGATGGGTTTTTGACAGTCAGACCGGAATTGTCATGAGTTTTCTTTCGGCATTCGGGATCCTGATCGCTTTTTATCTGTACAGGACTTCCGGGAAACCGATCACGAAAGCCCTGGTTAGTTTTGCCATGTCGGCGGAAGGAACCCAGCAGCATATATCCCAGGTAATGGATATTCCCTGTGCCTTTATGGATGGGAAGGGGGATTTTTACTGGCAGAACGAAGCTTTCAAGGCTTTGATCGCAGGAGATGGGATGGCAGCGAGAAATATCGGTTCCATGTTTGCCGAGTTTAACCTGTCGGATGTTGATAAGATAGAAGAAAGCGCGGATTATCATGCGGCTTATAAAGACAGAAAATTCCGTATCCGGATATTAAAGGCGGATCTGGACAATATCGGGACCTATGCGGTCTGCCTGGAGGATGAGACAGAACTTCTTTCATTGAAAAAAGAAAATGATGACAGGAGATTTACGGTTGGCCTCATCTATATGGACAATTACGATGAAGCCATGGAAAGTGTGGAGGAAGTAAGACGTTCTCTCCTGACAGCTCTGATAGACCGGAAGATCACGCAGTATATTGAGAGTATGCAGGGGCTTGTAAAAAAGCTGGAGAAAGACAAGTTCTTCTTTGTGATCGAACGGCGGTATCTGAACCAGATGCAGGAGGACCGTTTTGATATTCTGGAACAGGTAAAAACGGTCAACATCGGAAACGAAATGCGGATTACGCTTTCCATGGGAATAGGGGACGGCGGAGACACTTACGGGGAAAATTATGAGTTTGCGCGTCTGGCCATGGATATGGCGCTGGGACGCGGCGGTGATCAGGCAATCGTAAAAAACCATGAGACCATCCGGTATTTCGGCGGCAAAACGCAGGCAGTGGAAAAAACGACCAGAGTGAAAGCCAGGGTCAAGGCACATGCGCTCCGTGAGCTTATGGAAAGCAAGGAAAGACTGATCATTATGGGGCATAAGCTCCTGGATATCGATTCATTCGGCGCGGCGGCCGGTGTCTGGCGGATTGCCATGTCCATGGAAAAGAAAGCCAATATCGTAGTCAGCAATATCAATTCTTCCGTCAAACCCATGATGGACAGGTTTATGGGCGGGGAATATCCGGAAGATATGTTTATAAGCGAGGCACAGGCCATGGCTCTTATGGATGAGAATACCATCCTTGTGGCAGTGGATGTAAACAGACCCAGTATCACGGAGGCGCCCGCACTTCTGGAAGCGGCGAAGACAATTGTGGTGCTGGATCACCACAGACAGAGCGCGGAGATCATAGATCACGCAGTCCTTTCCTATGTGGAACCTTACGCCAGCAGTGCCTGCGAAATGGTCGCGGAAATTGTGCAGTATATTGCAGAGGACATCAAGATCCGTACAACGGAAGCGGATGCCATGTATGCCGGAATTGTGATCGATACGCATAATTTTACAAATATGACCGGTGTGAGGACATTTGAAGCGGCGGCTTTCCTGAGACGAAACGGAGCGGATGTTACAAGGGTAAGAAAACTGTTCCGCGAGAGAATAGAAGATTACCGCGCCAAGGCGGAAGCCATTCACAACGCGGAGGTCTATAAGGATTCGTTCGCCATCAGTCTCTGCCCGTCGGAGGGACTTGAGAGTCCTACGGAAGTAGGGGCACAGGCTGCAAATGATCTTTTGGATATTGTCGGGATCAAGGCAAGCGTGGTGATTACGGAATACAACAGCAGGATTTATCTCTCTGCGCGTTCCATCAATGAAGTGAATGTACAGGTCATGATGGAGAAATTGGGCGGGGGCGGACACAGATCCATAGCGGGTGCCCAGCTTGAAAATATCACAACGGATCAGGCAAGGGAAAAAATCAAAGAAGTTATTTCGGACATGATCGGGAAAGGTGAGATATTATGAAAATCGTATTGCTGAAAGATGTGAAATCACTTGGAAAAAGCGGTGAACTGGTGGAGGTATCCGAGGGATACGCCAGAAATTTTATTCTGCCGAAAAAATTCGGTGTTGAAGCAACGCCGGGGAATCTGAATACGCTGAAACTGAAAAAGGCAAACGAAGAACGCATTGCGGCCGAACAGCTGAAGGATGCAGCGGAACTGTCGGAGAAATTATCCGGAGCGGGTATTTCCGTTTCCATTAAAGGCGGAGAAAACGGAAAAACGTTCGGATCCGTTTCCACAAAAGAAATTGCGGATGCCGTAAAGGAACAGCTCGGTCTGGAAATCGATAAAAAGAAAATCGTGCTTGCGGAGCCGATCAAAAAATTCGGCAGTCATGAAGTCACGGTAAAGCTGCATCGCGAAGTAACCGCAAAACTTGCGGTGAAGGTCACGGAAGCTTAAACGGGAGAAAAGAAACAGATGGATGAACCTCTGATCAAACGGGTCTTGCCGCATAACACGGATGCAGAACAGTCTGTCATCGGATCCATGCTGATGGATAAAGATGCCGTGACGGCGGCAGTGGATATTGTCAGCGAAGATGATTTTTACTCCCGGCAGTACGGGGTCATGTTTGCGTGCATGGTAGAACTGTTTAATGAGGGGAAACCGATCGATCTGGTTACGGTTCAGGATAAACTGAAGGGGAAGGATGTTCCTCCGGAAGTCAGCAGCCTGGAGTTTGTACGGGATATCGTGGACAATGTTCCCACTTCCGCGAATGTGAAGTCCTATGCGAATATCGTACATGAAAAAGCGGTCAAGCGCCGCCTGATCAAAGTCAATGAAGAAATCGAAAATACCTGTTACGCGGATAAGGAAGATATGGATACCGTTCTCGGAGAAACAGAAGAGAAGATATTCCATGTACTGCAGTCCCGCGGATCCTCGGATTTTGTGCCGATCGATCAGGTGACGATGCGGGTAATGGACAAGATTCAGGAGGCTTTTAAAAACGGAGCTCCGGTTACCGGCCTTCCGACCGGCTTCCTGGATCTGGATTATAAGACCAGCGGCATGCAGCCTTCCGATCTTGTTCTGATCGCGGCAAGACCTTCCATGGGAAAAACGGCGTTTGTTTTAAATGTAGTGGAGACTGTGGCTTTGAAGAAAAATCTTCCGGTCATGATCTTTTCCCTGGAAATGAGCAAGGAACAGCTTGTCAACCGGCTTCTTTCCATGGAATCCGGGATCGATGCGCAGAAATTGAGAACGGGAAGCCTGAATGCAGAAGATTTTGAACTCCTTTTGCAGAGCGCAGTCCGCATCAGCAACGCGAGGAATCTGGTGATCGATGATACGCCGGGTATCGGCATGACGGAACTCAGGAGCAAATGCCGGAAAAAGAAACTGGAAAGCGGTTTAGACCTGATCATTATCGATTATCTTCAGCTGATGAGCGGAAGCGGGAAGGGAAATGACAACCGGCAGCAGGAAATTGCCGAAATTTCCAGAAACCTGAAGTCGCTGGCAAGGGAAATGGAAGCGCCCGTCATTGCCTTATCCCAGCTGTCCCGTGCCTGTGAAGCCAGAACGGATCACAGACCCATGCTTTCGGACCTCCGGGAATCCGGAGCCATTGAGCAGGATGCGGATATCGTCATGTTCCTGTACCGGGATGACTATTACAACAAAGACTCCGAACATCCGAATGAAGCGGAAGTGATCATTGCAAAACAGAGAAACGGTCCCATCGGAACGGTAACGCTCCTGTGGAAGCCGGAAACGACCAAGTTCGTAAACCTGCAGAAATAGAACAATAAAAAAACAGCCCCGCGCGCAGATGCGTTCCGGGCTGTTTTTTCTGTCGGATCAGCACTTAAGCTTCGATAGCGCCGTTCGGGCAGGCAGCTTCACAGGTTCCGCAGTCAATGCAGGTATCCGCATCGATCACATATTTGTCTTTTCCCTGAGAGATTGCGCCTACCGGACACTCACTTTCGCAGGATCCGCAGCTAACGCATTTATCTGTAATTTTATGTGCCATTATTAAAGTCCTCCTTTGTGGGATATTTCTTTAATTGTATATGACAGTCGGGAAAAATTCAAGTCCCGTTTAAATTCCTTGTATTTTAGTAGGGATTATGGTATGATGACCGCATCTCAAAATGAAAACAGGAGGAATTCAATATGGCAATCAATAAAGACATGACCATCGGCGAAATTATCACCACCAATGAAAATATAGCTCCGATCCTGATGCGTGCAGGAATGCACTGCCTCGGCTGCCCTGCTTCTCAGGGGGAGACCCTCGAGGAAGCATGTCAGGTTCACGGACTGGACTGTGATACGCTGGTAAGCCAGATCAATGAGATCGTAAAGTAAAAGACAAGATCAAAGAAAAGAAAAAATCAAAAAAAGCCGGTGGTTTCCTTTTTGGAACCGCCGGTTTTTTTATTCAAGTTTCATGTTTCAGCAGCTTCTGGAAGTCTTAACGGATTTTTGCGAGAGACTGAAGTGCGTTTCCGGGAATGATCACCTCATAATGTTCCCGGCAGTAGGAATCGCTGGAATAGGTCTGCTTTACGCGTTTTCCGTACTCGGCCAGCATATTGCAGGTGCTTGCAAAGGAAGCAGCATCCTTTTCCGAATTTTCCAGAAGGAGATAATACTTTCCGTCGGAAGGATTCTTATAAAGGGCATTGCTGCCGATTTTGTTATCTTTGACGGCAGCTGCGGCATTGATCGCCTGATCCAGGGAACCGAAAACAAAAATCCGGAGTCCGGAAATTCCTTCCTCTTCCCGCGGTGTTTCCTGTCCGGAAAGAATGCGGTCCGCCCCTTCCAGGATGGAGGCAAATGGATTTCCGGTCTGTTCGGAAAGATCGGTATCCGCCGTCGGGGAAAATTTTGAAAAGCGGGTATCCATTTCTTCCGGATCATCCACTTTTGTAATGACAAGCATGACACTTTCATTGGAAAGCGGGATAGCTTCCACCATCAGGGGGATATCTTCCGCTTCGAATCCGACTTCATTGGATGCTTTCTGTATCATCTCCCGAAAAAGACTGCGGGCTTTGTCACTGCCGTATGCAAGTTCACTTAAATTCAGATTGCGTACACTTAAATCAAAATTTGAAAGGGTACAGCGGATCTGATTGTCGCTGATGCGCTCGATTTTCACGAAATTCTCTCCTTTCCGGTTCAAGGATATTCAGGATCTTCTGATCCATTTAGAGAATACTATACAACGGATCCGGCAAATAATCAATTAAGAACAGGGATCTTGCGGGCAGAGAAGCTTTTATGGAAACAGATGTACGATTTATCGTACCAAATGCAGGTTCGACGTTGTAAGTGCCCAGCAGGAGAAATAAGATAAAAACGGAGATGAAAAAAGGAGGCGTCTTATCCATGAAGACCGCAGATCATTCAGGCATGTACAAGCGGCTTTGGTTGTCACGGAGTCCCGCATAGGAGCCGGCAATCTCCTGAAAAAGGATGCATCCGGAACAAACAAAAAGAGATCCGAAAGAGAAGCAGGGTCGTTCGTATTCAGCACATGCCGGGCGGAAACCGGCCAGACGGATTGTCCGGCAATTCATGTGTCACGGCAGGAATCCTACCAGGCGTCATTACAGGAAAAACCCGGAAACGGACCCGGAAGAAGGACCGAAACGGGAAAAAGGAAGGGCGTCACGGTCAGCCGGACAAAAAGAACTGAAAAGGAAACCGCAGCGGAATAACCGGAATCGGGAGGAGAAAACTCAAAATGAAAGAAAGTCTTTATGAAGACCTTACAAAAAAAGACAGATTCCTCAAAGGGATCAGAAAGCTGAAAAACAACGGTGTTTCCATTTTTATCGATAATCGGGAGAGCAGTGAAAAAGAATGGCCTGTTCTTTTAAGAGAGCGGGAGGACACCAGTTTTTACATGTGTGATTTTATTGAAGACCCCGATACCGGAAAATTGATTTCTGTCCGTTTTGACAGGGTAACGCACGAAGCTGTTTAATAAAAATCTCATATGGATGCGCCCGGTCTGCGAGCAGTCCTGCGGATGAAAAAGCCTGTTCAAACGGAAATCAGATATGATATACTCTTAGAGGACCCAGGAGGGTCCTCTAATTATATGCCGGAAGATCAGAAAAGCAGAAAAAATAAAAAAAGTCACAAGCCGCAGCTGGTTTTTTTCCTGCTGCTGTTTTTCCTGATTGCGGCCATGCTCGGGACGCGCTGGGCTGTAAAGTATGCGCCGAACAGGGAGGTTATGTCGGAAGGAGAGCTGTTCGGCGTATCCGGAGAAGAAACCGCCATCATGTACAATTACGAGATCCAGAAAGCAACCGCAATCTGTTCGGACGGACAGGTCTATCTCCCCATGAACTGGGTCAGTTCCATTCTGAACGAACGGTTTTACTGGGACGATGCGGAACAAAAACTCATCTATGCGCTTCCGGATTCTATCGTGACCGCGGATGAAAATACGGAAGGAACTTCCGGCGGGAAGCTCCTGATCGTCCGGGACGGAAAAGTATATCTGTCTGAAGCTCTGATCAAAAATTATACGGATGTCCGCATGGATTCCTTTGCCGATGGAGAAGTAAAGAGAACTTTTGTGGAAGACACCTGGGGCAGTTTTCAGACGGCAAAGGCAGGAAGAAAAACACAGCTGAGAAGCGGGAAAACCGTTAAGGCAAAAGTGATCGCGGAAATAGCACAGGGAGAGTCCCTGCGTTTTATTCCGGACCGTGCCGGCAGCAGCGGGAATAATACAACCGAAAGCAGCACCAAATGGCAGAGGGTAATGACGCAGGCCGGTCTGACGGGATACGTGCAGACAGATAAGCTTACTGCCGTTCAGGAGGGGCAGGATGAAAGCACTTTTAAAGCACCGGTCTATTCCTGTATTTCCATGGATCAAACGGTCATTCTGGCCTGGCATCAGATTACGAACAGTTCAGCCAACAAGTATCTGGATTCGGTTCTTGCGGGAACGTCCGGGATCAACGTGATTTCCCCTACCTGGTTTGCACTTACCGACAACAGCGGAAATTACAATAGTTACGCAAGCAGGGACTATGTGGACAGTGCCCATCAGAAGGGTGTGAAGGTATGGGTGCTGATTGATAATTTCAGCAAGGATGTCAATATGGGGACGCTCTTAAAAACATTCGCCGTCAGGACCGGACTGATTCAGAATCTGATGAACGATGCGGACACTTACGGGTTCGACGGCATCAACATAGATTTTGAACAGGTCGGGAAAGATGCTTCAAAGGCTTACGTGGAATTCATACGGGAGCTTTCCGTTTCCTGCCGGAAGAAGGGGCTGGTGCTTTCCGTGGATACGCCGAGTCCCGCATCCTACAATGCCTATTATGACAGGAAAGAGCTGGGAACGGTTACAGACTATGTGATCAATATGGGATATGATGAATATACATCGGGAGATGAACGCGGGATGGGAAGCACGGCCTCCATTTCTTTTGTGCAGACCGGGATAAAGGATTGTCTGAAGGAAGTGCCGAAGGAAAAACTGATCAACGGCGTTCCGCTTTATACGCGGGTCTGGACAAGCAGCTCCGACGGGATAACGAGTCAGGCAATGGGGATTAAGGATGCCGAAAACTGGGTTAAAACGAACAACGTGAAACTGACCTGGAACGATGATCTTGGACAGTACACCGGAGAACTTCCCTCTGCAGATGATAAGAATACGAAGTATATCTGGATGGAAGAGGAAAAATCCATGGGGTTAAAGATTGATGCCGTAAAAGAGGACAAGCTGGCCGGCGTGGCATGCTGGAAACTGGGACTGGAGCCTCCGGAGATATGGAGCGTGATCAATGAAATCAACAAGTAAAAAGATTTTGACGGCAGGAATTCTGGCAGCCGTCTCCCTTGCGGTTTTCATTTCCTGCGGTCCCGCAAAGCAGGAGACGCAGACCGCAGTGCAGAGTGCGGAAAGTACGGCTGCTGAAAGTACGTCTGCGGGAAGCACATCGCAGGAATCCGGCACACAGGCGCAGAGCACGGAGACAACGGTTCCCGCGGTACCGGTTACGCCGGAGGAAACCACATCGCAGGGAAGTACGGAAACCAAACAGGCCGGGCATGCCGGAAAGGCAGCGACTCTGAAAATACTGGTCGCCAGCGATATCCATTACATGGCAAAGGCTTACCGGGACAGCGGCCCCGCGTTTACGGATATGGTCGATCACGGAGACGGGCGTCTGGTACAGTACTGCTCGCAGATCACCGATGCATGGAAGGAAGAGGTGATTGCCGCAAAGCCGGATCTCGTGATCCTTTGCGGGGACCTTACCTTTGAAGGAGAAAAGAAAAGCCATACGATATTTGCCGATATTTTAAAACAGATCGAAGATGCCGGGATCCCGGTCATTGTCATCCCCGGAAACCACGACATCAACAATCTCAATGCATGCAGCTATGACGGTGTACAGACGGCGCCGGTACCGCATATTTCCCCGGCGGAATTTGCAAAAATCTATTCGGATTTCGGATACAGCGAAGCCATAAGCCGGGATCCCGCATCGCTCAGCTATGTTTATCAGGCGGATGATACCACCCGCATTGTCATGCTGGATTCCTGTCAGTACACCCCCAGGGCAGTCACCGGAGGCATGATACGCGAAGCAACCTATGACTGGCTGGAAGAACAGCTGAGGGATGCAAAACAGAAAAACATGACGGTCATTACGGTCACCCATCAGAATGTTCTGGATGAAAGCGAAATATATACGCAGGACTGCACCATTGAACACGGGGAGCGTCTGGAGAATATGATCGAGGACTACGGAGCAGCTTTTCATCTGTCGGGGCATCTTCATGTGCAGCACTATAAAAAATCCGACAGTACGGGCAATGCTTTTTATGAGATCGTAAGCGCTTCTCTTACCACACCTCCCTGCAACTACGGGATTTTGACAAGAAACGCCGACTTTTCCTGGTCTTACAGCACAAAGAATGTCGATGTTGCCGCCTGGGCGGATAAAACCAAATCCAGAGAAAAAAACCTTCTGAATTTTGTGGAATACAAGGAAGCGTTTCTGAAAAATGTGTTTATGAACCAGGCCTATGATGAATATGAGAAACAGGGAATAGCAGATTCATTTTCCGATGCGGACAAAGCGGAAATGGCAGGCATGTATGCGGATCTGAATATGGCCTATTATGCCGGAAAAGCCTATAAAATTGCGGATGAGATCAGGGAATCGGACGGATATAAGAAGTGGTCGGAGAATGCCTATCAGAGTAAATTCAACGATTATATCGAGTCCATCCTTACCGATGCAACGGCTGATTATACAAAACTGGAAATTCCCGCAAGGTAAAGATCGGGGAAATTTCAGACAGTCTTCCGGATTTTATCTCTGCAAAACCGGCGGAGAATGCCGGGACGGGATGCCTGATCCAAACAGGACGGCGCAGAATGAAACAGGAAATCCCGGCAATCAAAATACTTGTGCAGTACGGAAGAATGGAATATAATCATGGAAGCGATTCGGGGCGGGGTGAAATTCCCCACCGGCGGTACAGTCCGCGAACCTTTGGAACCATTCCGAAGGCTGATCCGGTGAAAATCCGGGACCGACAGTAAAGTCTGGATGGAAGAAGAGCGGACACAGGTATTTTATGATGTCATGAGGAATGCCCCGGCGGAAGTTCTGCCGGGGCATTTTTTGTCGGAAGGAAGCAAGCCAGTCAGGCTGATTTCTGCCCGCAGAAGGATTCTTCCGAAGGTTTCGGAATGCAAACCCGGACCCGGAAAAGGAGAAAAGAACATGAATGAATTTGGCAGTGAAATATTGAAGAATGCGCTTTTTGTTTTTGAATTTTTTTTGATCGTGGCAGCGATTTTTGGCATTGCCTATGCGGCCGAAAAGATTTTGAACCGGAAAAATCATATTGCGGGACGGATCCTGTCCACCAGGAAGATCGCGATGATCGGACTTTTTGCCGCCGTGAGCGTGATCCTGATGATGTTTGAAATTCCGGTCCCGTTTGCCCCGTCATTTTACAAACTGGATTTGTCCGAACTGCCGGTTCTGATCGTGACCTTTGCGTTTGGGCCTGTTGCGGGAGTCCTGACGGAATTCATCAAGATACTGCTGTATCTTTTGTTTCATTCCACCTCTTCCGCGTTTGTGGGAGAACTCGCCAATTTCACCGTAGGATGCAGCTTCATTCTGCCGGCGGGGATCCTCTATCTGGTACACAAGACAAAAAGGAGCGCGCATGTTTCCTGCACGGTCGGAACACTCTGCATGACAATTTTCGGCTCCTTCTTCAATGCCGTCTATCTCCTTCCTGCTTTCGCAAAACTCTACGGGATGCCGCTGGAAGATATCATAGCCATGGGGACCAAAATCAATCCTGCCATTGTATCTGTAAATTCTCTGGTGTTTTTCGCGGTGGTTCCGCTGAACCTTCTGAAGGGCGGGGTGGTTTCCGTTCTGACGGTACTGTTATATAAGAAATTAAGCCCGATCATCAAACACTGAATCCGGGTTTTCCGATGGAAGAGGAACAGAGTTTGTGTTATGATTATTTTCAATATTGTGATATCAGTGCCAAAAGTGCAGAGCAAGCCGTGATATTACTTTTGGCGGCCACATCATATTGTAAGGTGATTTTTTACAGGGAAAATCGGGAAGGAACGACTATCCATGGTAACAAAAGTCATTAAAATCGAGGACCGGGAACCGGTGGACGAATCCGGTTTAAGGGAAGCGGCAGAGATCATCCGGGGCGGAGGTCTGGTTGCGTTTCCGACCGAGACGGTATACGGACTCGGCGCGAATGCTCTGGACGGGGAAGCGGCGCAAAAGATCTATGCGGCCAAGGGAAGACCGAGTGACAATCCTCTGATCGCTCATGTAGCGGACTGGGAAGGGATGCTTCCTCTTGTAGCGGATATTCCTGAAAATGCAAAAAAACTTGCGGATGCCTTCTGGCCGGGACCCATGACCCTGATCTTAAATAAAAGCAGCCGTATCCCGAAAGCGACCAGCGGAGGTCTTGACACGGTAGCCATCCGGATGCCGAGCGATCCGGTCGCTCATAAACTGATCGAACTTTCCGGGGTACCCATTGCCGCACCTTCCGCCAACACTTCCGGAAGACCAAGTCCCACCAGGGCAGAGCATGTCCTGGAAGACATGAACGGAAAAATAGAGCTGATCCTGGACGGCGGTCCGGTCAAAGTAGGCGTGGAGTCCACGATCGTGGATCTGACAGGAGAAGTGCCGGCTTTGCTCAGACCCGGCGCAGTCACCCTTTCGATGCTGGAAAAGATACTCGGAAAAGTCGACATCGACCCGGCTCTGAAAGGGCCTCTTGCGGGCGATGTCCATCCGAAGGCGCCCGGAATGAAATATCGCCATTACGCGCCGAAGGCGGAGCTCATTCTTGTGGAGGGAAATCCGGATGAGGTCGTGAACATGATCAATACCAAAGTCCGGGAAGCAGTCAATGCGAACAGGCTTACCGGAATTATTGCAACGGCGGAGTCCCAAAACCGCTATCCGCTCGGGATTGTAAAAAGCATAGGAATGAGAAGCAGCGAAGAATCGATCGCGCACAATCTGTTTTCTGTTCTGCGGGAATTTGACGATGCAGGCGTGGACATCATTTATTCGGAAAGTTTCCCGTCCGATGATCTGGGGCAGGCGATCATGAACCGTCTGATGAAGGCGGCCGGCTATCATTCCATCCATGTCATTCCAAAAAAGAATCCGGAGGCGGAAGGGGATTTCAAAAAGGAATCCTGAAAAGGGGAAATTCATGGATGCGATCCGGAGGGAAAAGGAATTCCGGAAAAGAATCCTGAGACGGAAGAAAATTTAAACCGGGAATCCCGGGACGAAGGGGATTCAAAAAAGGAGAAAACGTGAGCGAAAAAAGAGAGGATTATATTTCGTGGGATGAATACTTCATGGGGGTGGCGCAGTTATCCGGCAAACGAAGCAAGGATCCGAGCACCCAGGTCGGTGCCTGTATTGTCAGCAGCGATAACAAAATCCTTTCCATGGGCTATAACGGGTTCCCGAAGGGATGCTCGGATGAGGACTTTCCGTGGGGGAAGGAACACGCGGAGGATGACCCGTATAATGCGAAATATTTTTACACCACGCACAGCGAGCTGAACGCGATCCTGAACTATCGCGGCGGTTCTCTGGAGGGGAGCAAGCTCTATGTGACGTTATTTCCGTGCAATGAATGCGCAAAGGCGATCATTCAGGCGGGGATCAGGACGCTTGTCTATTCGTGTGACAAATATGCGGATACCCCGGCGGTAAAGGCATCCAAGCGGATGCTCAATGCGGCGGGCGTCAGGTATTACGAATATCAGCCGAGCGGAAGAAAAATCATACTGGAAGTCTGATCATGAGAGAAACCAAAAAAGAACGGGATGAGCGTATCAAACGCATCCTGCAGAAACTGGATCATGAATACGGAACGGACGGAACCTGCTTTCTTCATTATCAGAAAGACTGGCAGCTTTTATTTGCCGTGATCATGAGTGCGCAGTGTACGGATGCCAGGGTCAATCTTGTGACCGAAGAGCTGTGGAGAAAGTATAAAAAGCTGGACGATGTTGCGGATGCGGAATGCAGGGAATTTGAACAGGACATCCGGTCTACCGGCTTTTATCACAACAAGGCAAAAAATATCATTGCCTGTGCCGGAAAACTGCGTTCGGATCATAACGGAAAGGTTCCGAATGATATGGATGCGCTTACCGCGCTTCCCGGCGTGGGAAGAAAAACCGCAAATGTGGTCCGTGCGCATCTTTTTCAGGAAGCCGGGATAGCGGTGGATACCCATGTAAAAAGGATCAGCGGAAAGCTGGACCTTGCACATTCGGAGGATCCGGTCAAAGTGGAACAGGAGCTGATGCAGGTGCTTCCGAAAGATCACTGGATCCTGTGGAATACGGACATCATCCGCCTCGGAAGGACTTTATGCCCGGCACGGAAACCGAAATGTGCAGAATGTTTCCTGGCCGAAGACTGTCCGGCTTGCAAATAACTGCCAAATGGCATAGAATTAGGTTCATATTTAAAAATCGAGGTGACAAATTATGAGCAATAAAACAAGAAGGATTATTTCCATTGTCATTGTTGTAATTCTGGCAATAGCCATGGTGGCTTCTTTAGCGGTTGTCGGTTTCAGCAAGTAAAATGGAAGCGGCGGATATTGTGGTCACGGGATATGCCGGTGCAGCCGGAGCCTGTCTGATCGCAAAGAAAAACCGGGCTCAGCTTGAAAAAAAATTCCGAAGCGATTATATAGATAAAATCATCAGAGAAGATAACAGAAGCGGAAATCCGGAATATTTTGAAAAATGCGGTGTTAATTATTACCGGACCGTCGGTGAGGGAGGGGTGCTTTCCGAGCTTTACCGGATGGGAAGGGAAAGAAAAGCAGGAATGGACATCAAAATGAAACAAATTCCTGTTTTGCAGAGTACCGTTGAGATTTCAGAGATATACGGACTGAATCCGTATCGGCTTTTCAGCCGGTGCTTTATCCTTCTTTCGGAAAACGGCGGGGATCTTGTTGAGAAGCTGAATCATTCCGGGATTCATGCAGCCGTAATCGGACACATGACAAAAGGACCGGCGAAGATCATAACGGATAAAGAAGAAACGGAGTACCTGAACAGGCCGTCTGAAGATGAAATCCGGAAGGTATTGAAAACCGCAGGATCCGAAGAGACAGAAACCAAAAGAGCAGAAGCCAAAAGAGCAGAAGGCAAAAGAGCAGAAACCAAAGAGACAGAAACCAAAAGAGCAGAAGGCAAAAGAGCAGAAACCAAAGAGACAGAAACCAAAAGAGCAGAAGGCAAAAGAGCAGAAACCAAAGAGACAGAAACCAAACGGACAGCAGCAAAACAGACAGCAGCAAAACAGAAGGCATGAGGAAAATGAAATGAGAGAAAAAATTCTGGCAGTGATCGAAAAAAACGCAAGGATCAATATTCATGATCTGGCAACTCTTCTGGGGGAAAGTGAAACAGCGGTGGCCAATGAAATAACGGCCATGGAAAATGAGCATATTATCTGCGGCTATCATACCATGATCAATTGGGACAATACCAGCGAAGAAAAAGTGGTTGCCCTGATCGAAGTGAAGGTGACACCGCAGCGTGATCTGGGCTTTGATAAAATCGCGGAACGGATCTACCAGTATGATGAGGTAAAGACGGTGTATCTGATGAGCGGCGCCTTTGACTTTACGGTATTCATTGAGGGAAGGACCATGCGGGAAGTAGCGCAGTTTGTTTCGGACAAGCTTGCACCCATGGAATCCGTACTGAGTACGGCAACTCATTTTGTGCTGAAGAACTATAAGGATCACGGTACCATCTTAACCGAACCCGAGCAGGATGAAAGGCAGCTGATTACGCCATGAAAAAAATACTTTCCGAAAAGACAACGGCAATCAAACCTTCCGGCATCCGGAAATTCTTTGATATTGTAAATACCATGGACGGGGCCATTTCCCTGGGGGTGGGAGAACCGGATTTTGAAACACCCTGGTTTATCCGGGAAGAGGGTATTTATTCCCTGGAAAAGGGCCGGACTTTTTATACCAGCAATTCGGGACTTCGCGAACTGAAGGTGGAAGTCACCCGTTATCTGGAACGGCGCTTCGGCGTTCCCTATGATCCGGATCATGAAATAACGATTACGGTGGGCGGAAGCGAGGGGATAGATCTTGCTTTCCGTGCCATGTTAAATCCGGGCGATGAAGTGATCATTCCGCAGCCCAGCTATGTTTCCTATGAACCGTGTGCCATTCTGGCAGACGGCGTTCCTGTTATTCTGGAACTGAAGGAAAAAGACAAATTCAAACTGACACCGGATGCACTGCGGGAAAAAATCACGCCGAAAACAAAACTTCTTGTTCTGCCGTTCCCGAACAACCCTACCGGTTCCATTATGACCGGGGAAGAACTGAAAAAAATTGCGGAGATTGTCGTCGAAAAGGATATTTACGTTCTTTCGGATGAGATCTATACGGAGCTTACCTACAACGGAAAGGCACCGGCATCCATTGCGCAGTTTCCGGGAATGAGAGACCGGACCATCCTGATCAACGGATTTTCCAAAGCCTATGCCATGACCGGCTGGAGACTCGGGTATGCCTGCGGACCGAAAGATATCCTGGAACAGATGATCAAGGTCCATCAGTTTGCGATTATGTGTGCGCCCACCACCAGTCAGTACGCCGCGGTTGCGGCCATGCGGGACGGGGATGCGGCAGTTGCAAAAATGCGGGATTCCTATAACCAGAGAAGAAGATATGTTTTAAGCCGTCTGCAGGAAATGAATATCCCGTGCTTTGAACCGGAAGGCGCATTTTATGTGTTCCCCAATATCAGCCGCTTTGGAATGACCAGTGAGGATTTTGCAACGAGACTTCTGGAAAAGGAAAAAGTTGCCGTGGTTCCGGGAACTGCATTCGGAGATTCCGGAGAGGGATTTATCCGGATTTCCTATGCGTATTCGCTGAAGCAGCTGAAGGAAGCCTTGGGAAGAATAGAAAATTTTGTAAAGGTGCTTGATTCCGAAAATAAAACAGTGGAAGCCTGAGGAAAATGCTGAATATTGTATTATTGGAGCCGGAAATGCCGGCCAATACGGGAAATATCGGGAGGACGTGTGTCGCAGCAGGCACACGTCTTCATTTAATCGAACCGCTCGGCTTTAAACTGAATTCAAAAGCGGTGAAGAGGGCAGGCCTGGATTACTGGGATAAACTGGACTATACGGTTTATTCGGATTTTCAGGAATTTCTGGAGAAAAATCCGGGAATTGAAATTCATATGCTGACTACAAAAGCCAGAAAATCATATGCGGATCTTTCCTACGGTCCGGATTGTTTTCTGATGTTCGGGAAAGAGAGCGCAGGGATTCCGGAAGAAATTCTTCTGGAATATCAAAAAGACTGCGGCCGAATTCCCATGAATTCGAATATCCGCAGTCTTAATCTTTCAAACTCTGTTGCGATCGTTCTTTACGAAGCGCTTCGGCAGAATCATTTTCCCGGTCTGGAAAAAGAGGGAAATCTGCATCGGCTGCATTGGAATTAGCCGGTTATCTGGTCTTATTCTGTACCCATATCCCGTCGGAACCTACATAATAGTTATCCGGGGTCCAGTAGTTTGTCATCATGCGGCCCAGTGTAGAGTCGCTTGTAGTGCTCATGTAATACCAGTTCCCGGAGGCGGGGCTCTTCAGCCATCCCGTCACCATATAGCCGCTGGAATTGAAGAAATACCAGGAATTGTTGATCTGCTGCCAGTTGTTCGTGGTGTAGGTCTTATCCGCGTTGCAGTACCACCAGCCGGTGGAGTCCTTCAGCCATGCGCCCGAGGAGGAAGAAGAGGTAGTCCCGGGGCCGCTGCTGGAATTGGAAGAGCTGGAAGAATTGCTTTCAATGCTGCTTAAAAGGTCCGAGTCCACATACAGTTCGTCTGATTCAGCCCATTCGCCGTAGGTACCGCTGTTATAGGCACGTACCTTTACGTAGTAGGTTCCGGTCGAGGTGATATAAGAAGAAAAATCATACGAGGTATTTGTGGTTTCAAAGGATTGTTTGATGGTGCTTCCGCGGAGAAGCTTTACATAATATTTTGTTGCATCATACGCGTCCGACCAGGAAACATCAGCGGAGCTGTCATCGGTCCAGGAGACGCTGTCAATGGAAAGGTCATCGGTGGAAGTGCTGCCTATTTTTGCAAGGCGTACGGTCAGCGTTACGGATGAATTGCTGCTTCGGCTGGAACTGGAATAGGTGGTGGTATCTCCGCTGAGGTCAAATGCGGAAGAAGTTTTCCAGGAGGAAGAATCGTCCGAAGAAAAATAATAGCCGTCGCTGGTATCCGCCTTAACGGTGACCTTTACGGTCGGCCGGCTTCCGCTTGTTGTGTTTGTAATGCTGGAAACGGTAACGGAACTGATGCCGTCTGTACTGCTGCTGACATAGACATCATCCTTGGTCATCCCCGATGCCAGATCGTAGGAAAAATACAGATCGACGGAAGAAATGGCATCTGTCAGGGTGGAAGCCTGTGAAATCATGCTTATGCCGAAAACCATGGCGGCCGAGAATGCGAGTACGGCGAGTTTTTTTAATATAGTATTCTTTTTCATATTGACACCTCCTGATTGCTGATTGCTGTGACTCTGTAAGAACCCCGGAAGAAAAACCGGTCTGTTTTGAATAGTCTGATCCTATTCATCTTACCTGAAACTGTACTTAAATCAAGACTCTGCAGACTTACGTTTCTCTTACAAAAAAAAGGAGGATGCATCCTGCACCCTCCCGGGTATGAATTTTCGTTATTGTTTCCACTTGCCGTCCGCATCGACCGTGAAACCGTCCGGGGTGGTCGTATTGACCTGCATATCTCCGTTCGCCCCTACATAAAACCATACGCCGGCTTCGGAAGTGCTCTGGATCCATCTGGATGCGTACATAAGACCCGATGCGTCAAAGCAATACCATTTGCCGCCGATGGACTGCCACCCGGCTGCCTTTGTGTTGCCCGAAAGGATGTAACTCCAGGTACCGTCCGTATTCTGCTGCCAGCTTCCCGAAACAGACTGCCCGGGCCCGGAGGAAGAGGTGCCGGTTCCCGTTGTGTTTCCGGAATCACTGCCCTTGTAATTTGCTTTCAGCTTGGCAATGCTGTCAGAGTCAATATATTCGCCGTCGGAAACAGCAGAATTCTTTTCACCTGTAGAGGAGTCCTTTTTTGAACAGGTAACGACTGCATAGAAAGTTCCCGAACCGTGTTTGGTGATCAGGGAGGTCACATCGACCTGGCCGGCGGAGTAGCTTACTGTTTTGGCTTCTCCGACTCTGTATTTGGAGAGCAGGGTACTGGAATAATAAATCTGAACTTTGTAAGATGTTTTTCCGTCCCCGACATCCCAGGTAACCCTTGCATTGCTGTCGGATACATCCCAGGCCACGCCGCTGACCGAATAATCCGTGCTTTCCTCATCATCGCTGCTTGCGGCAAATGCCGAAATACAGGTCAACTGAGCCGTCATACACAGCGTAAGCAGAACGGCCGCGAACTTCCACATTCTCTTCATAGGGTATTTCCTCCTGTTCTTATGAAAAAACCGATATCGATCTCTTTTATTATACTCCATTGCCGGTCAAAACGGAACCCGGTACCGGAAAATCCGGCAGATCCGAAACGGCGGCCGGGAAGGATTTCCGTCGGAAACCGGATGCGGGTCCTGTGCAAGTACGCCGGCAAAGGGGGCCTGCAGCTCTTCTTTCGGCGAAATACGCCGGACAAGAGGCCTACAGCTCTTCTTTCTGCATGGGCGGGAGGGAAAAGATAAACTCCGTCCCTATCCCTTCCGTACTGATCACATCAATATTTTCTCCGTGGGCCTGGATGATCTCCTTTACAATGGAAAGTCCCAGCCCGGTGCCGCTCTTGTCTTTTCCGCGGGAAGTATCGGATTTATAAAAGCGGTCAAAAACTTTTTTGAGATCCTTTTTTGCAATTCCGATGCCGGTATCCTTGACGGAAATAAAGATCTTTTCTCCTTCTTCACTGCTCTGGATATAGATCGAGGAATTATGATGGGAAAATTTAATGGCATTGTCGATCAGATTGTAAAGGACCTGCTGGATTTTTCCGAGATCCGCATATACGGTTTCGACTTCATCGGAAAAGGTAAGTTCTATGGAAATGTTCTTGTTTTCGCACTGTCCCTCAAAACTTGCCGCTGTATCCCGGATTACACGGTTGATGTCGAAATTGGTGCGGGTCAGCTGTCCCTTAAAATCCAGCGTGTTCAAAGTCAGCATGCCGCTGGTCAGTTTGGTAAGGCGTTCCGTTTCATCGATTACGCGTTTCAGATATTTTTCCTGCAGATTCTGCGGAATGGTACCGTCCAGCATGGCTTCCAGATATCCCTTGATCGAGGTGAGGGGAGAACGGAAATCGTGCGAAATATTTGCGATGAAACGGCGCTGATAATCCTCGGTCTTGCTGAGTTCGCCGGACATATAATTCATGGTGTCGGCAAGATACCCCATTTCATCCCGGGATTTTACCTTGATGCGGTATTTCAGATTCCCGTTTGCGTATTGTTTGGCGGCTTCCGTTATTTTTTTCAGGGGACTTGTCACGGTCCGGTGGAAAAGGATCAGGATCAGAAGCGACAGCAGAAAGACAATGAGCGAAGTAAGATACACGATATTGAGAATCTCGTTTGCGCTTTCCTGCACCTTTTCCATGGGAAGATGAATGACTACATAGCCGTATGTCCGGTAGTTGCCGGTGATCGGAGCGGAAACACTCAGGACCTCATAAGGAAAGGAACCGAAATAGGAACCGGTCATATACGATTTGTTTCCGGTAGCGGTAGGATCGAAATTCGGGATCACGTCACCGGTTCTTTTGTTATCCGAATCCACAATGATAGATCCGTTGCGGTCCATGACCCAGATCTGTGCGCGAAGAAAAGTAGCGACTGCCTGCAGCTGCGGGTAGGCATTTGCAAGTTCAATATTTTTCCCCTGGTAAACCGTGGAATACGTGGTCGCGATCAGATTGGATTCATCGTAGAGCGTTTCGCTTCTGGAACGGATGAGGTAATTATAGGTCAGACGGGAAGAAAGCGTTGCAATGGCGATAAAACCTGCAATGCCGAAAACAATGTATCCCAGAATGAATTTTAAATAGAGAGACAGTTTCATAATTTCCGGACCCGATCTCTTTTATTTTTTAACCTCGAATTTATATCCGATTCCCCACACGGTTGCAATGGCCCATTGTTCGTGGTCCTTGATTTTTTCCCGCAGGCGTTTGATATGGACATCCACGGTACGGGTATCGCCGATATATTCATATCCCCAGATATGATCCAGGAGCTGTTCCCGTGTAAAGACCTGATTGGGGCTGGATGCCAGAAAATACAGCAGTTCCAGTTCCTTGGGAGGCATGTCCACGGAATGTCCCATGTAAAGAACAGAATAATTGGTCAGGTTGATCGTCAGGTCCGGGTATTCCACATAGTTCCCCTGCTGTGACTTTTCCGGTTCCTTTTTAACGGTCATGGCGGTACGGCGAATGACAGCCTTTACCCGGGCAACCAGTTCCTTGGAATCAAACGGTTTGATCATATAGTCATCCGCGCCGAGCTCAAGTCCGAGGACTTTGTCAAACACTTCGCCTTTGGCAGACAGCATGATGATCGGAACCTGGGATTTGGTACGTATTTCACGGCAGACCTGATATCCGTCTATTCCGGGAAGCATGAGGTCAAGAAGGATGAGATCCGGCTTGAACTCCGGAAATGTACTGAGCGCGGCTTCTCCGTCATGCACGATTTCGGTATCATAGCATTCCTTGATCAGATAAAGGGAGATCAGATCCGCTATATTTTCATCATCATCGACAATTAAAATTTTTTGTTTTTCCGCCATGTTTTCATACTCCGTTTTTTATTTGAAAGTTACGATCGTAATTGCGTCCCCGCCGTCATCGTACGGTGCGGTTTTGTAAGATTTGATAGAACTCTGTTTATGCAGAAATTCGTGGATGCCCTTTTTCAATGCGCCCGTACCCCTGCCGTGGATGATGCGGACGGAAGAAAGATGGGAGAGCAGGGCATCATCCAGATATTTATCCAGCGCCGCGCAGGCATCGTCCACGTTCAGTCCGATCACATTGATTTCGGGAGAGATTTCCATCGCCGTCCGGAGAGAGGATCCGCCGGACCACCCGGCAGCGGGATTACCTCCGGCATTCCGGGACGGGGAATCCTCCAGGAGTTCCACATCGTTCAGATTGACCTGTGTTCTCAGGATGCCCATCCGTACAAAGAAATTTCCCCGTTCATTCGGGAGGGAAGACACAATGCCGTTGTGGTTCATACTCAGAATTTTAACGTTGTCGCCGAGGTTCAGCCGGACGGGTTTGTTCTTTCCCGAACCGGACGGAGAAGCCGCATGAATGCCGGAAGTGCTCTCCACGGATTTTAAATTTTCGCGAATGGCGCTGCGCTGCTTTTCCAGTTCGCGGGAAAGGCCGGAGTCGGAGGAGAGTTTGTTGATGGCCCGGATCGAGGAGTCTGCCGTTTCCTTTGCTTCCCGCAGGATCTTCTGCGCCTCTTCCTTTGCCTCCCGGATGATTTTTGCTTTTTGTTCGTCCAGGTGTTCGTCCTTCTTTTCAAAACGCGCCTTCAATATGCCGAGTTCTCTCCGGTAGGAATCGATTTCCTGCTTTTTCTTTTCCATGTCTGTTCTGTCTTTTTCCAGACGGGACAGCAGATCCTCAAAAGCAATGTCATTTTCCTGAATATGGGTTTTGGCTTCCTCAATGATCTCATCCGGAAGACCGAGCTTTTTCGAGATCGCGAAAGCATTCGATTTTCCCGGGATCCCCATCAGAATACGGTAGGTCGGTTTCAGGGTTTCCACATCGAATTCACAGCAGGCATTTTCAACACCGGGGGTATTGAGAGCGTAGACCTTCAGTTCGCTGTAGTGTGTTGTGGCAACCGTCCGTGTTTTCATTGTATGCAGAAAGGAGAGGATGGAAATTGCCAGTGCCGCCCCTTCCGTAGGATCTGTTCCGGCACCGAGTTCATCAAAAAGGCACAGGGATCCTGTATCTGCCCTGGACAGGATCTCGACAATGTTTTTCATATGCCCGGAGAAGGTGGAGAGTGACTGCTCAATGCTCTGTTCATCACCGATGTCGGAAAAAACATCATCAAATACCGCCAGAGAGCTTCCGCCGAAAGCCGGAATATGCAGCCCTGCCTGGCCCATCAAAGTAAAAAGTCCTATGGTTTTCAGAGAAACGGTTTTTCCGCCTGTATTCGGTCCCGTAATGATCAGAAGGTCGTAGGGGTCTCCGAGTTTTACAGTGATCGGAACAACGGTTTCCTTTTTCAAAAGAGGATGCCTTCCCTCGCGGATATCAATGAAGCCGTCCGAGTTGAATTCCGGCTCGCTTGCCGACATCTGATTCGAGAGAGAGGCCTTGGCAAAAACAAAATCGAGATGCGCCATGGTATCCATATCTCTTTTTATGGTCTCACTGTCCGGAGAGGCAAGGAGACTCAGGGAGGCAAGGATTGCTCCGATTTCTCTTTTTTCGGCAAGCTCCAGTTCGCGGCGTTCGTTATTCATGCGGATGACTGCGATCGGTTCTATAAAGACCGTTGAGCCGGTAGCGCTCTGATCGTGGATCACACCCGGGACCTTTGCCTTATATTCGATTTTGACGGGAAGGCAGTAACTGTTGTCCCGCATGGTGATCACGGGATCCATGAGCCATGCCCGGTGTTCGTTCAGGATACCGTTCAGTTCCCCGTGCATTTTATCCGCATTGACCTTCATCTGCCGGCGGATTTTGGAAAGCTCCGGAGAAGCGCCATCCGATACTTCCTCTTCCGACAGAATGCAGCGGTTTAGTTCCTTTAAAAGAGAAGGCACGGGATCCAGCAGAGAAAAATATCCGTCCAGAGAATCCGGCATGTCCGTCCGGTCTTCCGGAAGGCCCCAGTCCTTTATGCGGGCGGTATTATTCAGCAGTCTTTCCAGGTGGTAAAGTTCGGCGACCGAAAGGGAAGCGGAAATACCCAGACGCTTTAAAGATGCCGTGACATCAAAAATATCGCCGCAGCTTACGGCTCCGAACCGGCGGATGCGGGTGCAGGCATCTGTGGTTTCTCTTTGCGAATTTTTTATTTCCGTTATGTCGGACGACGGGACAAGCCGGGAACACAAAATACGACCCGGCGTACTTTGTGCCGATGCCGAGAGAAGTTCTGTTATTTTATTGAATTCCAGTATACGGAATGCTTTTTCATTCATAGGCTTCCCTTGCAGTATAACATAAAAATCAGTATAATGTATCTAATTGACTTTTTGGAAAGAACCATTCAGGTTCCAAATAAACCGGGAGGTTTTTCATGCCTGATCAGACCGATTCCGGAAAGCCCGATCCGGAGACATCGAAGGAATCGAAAGAAAAGAAAAATTTTATCAAACAGAGAATCCTGAAGAAAACGGGTTCGAAGAACAGAACCGTCATTCGTATTCTCAAGATCATTTTTTCCGCCGTTCTTTTCGGCGTGGTTGCCGTCATTACGGCTGTTCTTGTGCGGCCTTCTGCCGTAAAATATCTTGTTCCGACTACAATACCCGTTCCCGAAACCGTACAGATCCCGCGGGATGAGCCGTCTTCGGAAACGGAAACGACCACTGCTGCGGAAACAACTGCGCCGGTGACTTCATCGTCCGGTGAAAAACCGAAAACCGAAGTGAAGCAGATTGTACAGGATGTCATGGAAAGCTATCCGTATTCCGCGAAGGATCTTTCAAGGATGTATGATAACCTGAAAGGGATAGCGGATGATGCGGACAAGGCGATCGTGGCGGTAAGCTCCGTTAAAACGGCAACGGACTGGTTTGATAATTCGGTCCAGACCACGGGCTTGTACTCCGGGATCGTGACGGCCAAAACGGATTCGGAGCTTCTGATCCTTACAACGGACAAAGCGGTTGCCGGTGCGGACTCGTTAAAGGTGAAATTTATCGGCGGCAGTGAAATGAGCGCCGGACTGAAGCGCGTGGATACCGGGTGCGGACTTGCCGTGATCTCTGTCAGCATTACGGATGAAAACAGGGATTTCCTGAAATCCGTTATGCCCGTTATACTCGGGAACTCTTACATGGCAGGCCGCGGGGATCAGCTTATCCTGACAGGCTCGCCGCAGGGGGCGGTTCATTCCGTGGATTACGGGTTTGCTTCCTATATTGCAAGGGGAGTCAGCGTGACCGATAAAACAACGGATATCATTTATACGGATGCTTTGGGAAATTCTTCCGACGGGACCTGGGCCTTCAACATAAAGTCCGAACTGATCGGATGGGTAACAGATGCCTTCCGGGCGGGAGATACAACCGGTCCGACCATGATCGCAGGGATATCCGATTATAAAAGTATCCTGGAGAGAATGGCCAACGGACAGGCATCGCCGCTCCTCGGAATCCGCGGAACGGAAGTAACGAAGGATCTTCGGGAGCAGGGAATGCCGGCCGGTATTTATGTCACGGATCAGGAAGGCGACGGACCATCGTATAAAGCCGGTATCCAGCGCGGGGATATCATTGTATCGATCGGGGATACGGAAATGAAGACCATGAAGGATTATGTATCGGCACTGGATAAGCTGCATGCGGAAGATGTTGTAAAAATAACGGTAAAGCGGTCAGGAAGAGATACCTGGACGCCTATCGAATTTCAGGTAACAGTAGGAGCAAGACCATGAAATATATTGATACGATGCATGAAAATATGCACGTTTCGGATGTGTATCTGTGCAAGATGAAGCAGAATTTTCTTACCAAAAGCGGAAAGGAATATCAGAGCCTTGTACTGCAGGATAAAACCGGGACCGTGGATGCAAAGATCTGGGATCCGGGGAACGCGGGAATAGGGGAGTTCGAATCACTGGACTATGTCTTTGTCGATGCGGACGTCACCCTCTTCAACAATAATATCCAGCTGAATGTACGCCGGCTGCGCAGGGCGGATGAGGGCGAATATATTCCTTCGGATTATCTTCCGCTGTCCGCAAGAGATAACGATGAGATGTATGCGGCATTGATGGGAAAAGTGAAATCCGTAAAGGATCCGTATCTAAATAAACTTCTCGGTATTTTTTTTGAAGAAGACAAAGACTTCATTCAGAAGTTCCGTTTCAGTTCCGCCGCGAGGAATGTACATCACGGATTTGTAGGCGGTCTTCTGGAGCATACGCTTTCTGTTGCTGAAATGTGCGAATTTTACTGCAGTGCCTACCCCGTCCTGAACCGGGATCTTTTGATTTCCGCAGCGCTCCTGCATGATATCGGAAAAACACGAGAGCTTTCCCCATTCCCGGAAAATGATTATACGGATGCGGGACAGCTCCTGGGCCATATTGTGATGGGATGCGAAATGGTTCAGGAAAGGATCAAAACCATTTCCGGTTTCACGGAAAAAAGATCGCTGGAACTGCAGCACTGTATTCTGGCGCATCACGGGGAATATGAATTCGGATCCCCGAAAAAACCTGCACTGATCGAGGCGATGGCTTTGAATTTTGCAGATAACACGGATGCGAAAATGGAAATCTTCAAGGAAGCTCTGGATGCTGCCGGTTCTTCTGACGGGTGGCTCGGCTTTAACCGTTATGTGGAATCCAATATCCGGAAAACAAGCAGATAAAAAAATTGCTGTGCCGGGAGAGATGAATGAAATGGCAGGGATAAACTTCTGAAACAGGATGGGAAAAAGAAACTGCTGTGTCAGAAAAGACAGATAAAATGGCAGGGGATAAACCTCTGAAACAGGGTGGGAAAAAGAAACTGCTGTGTCAGAAAAGACAGATAAAATGGCAGGGGATGCTGTCAGGTTGAAAAAGAGTGGGACGGAATGAATTACTGTAAAAATGAACAGATCGAACTTCAGATCACGGATATAGGTACGGAAGGCGAAGGCATCGGGAAAACCGATGCCTTTACATGGTTTATTAAGGATGCCGTTCCGGGAGACAAAGTACGGGCGCTCGTGATGAAGACAAAGAAGACTTACGGTTATGCAAGGCTTCTGGAAATCCTCATACCGAGCACGGATCGTGTAACACCGGTCTGTCCCATTGCCCGGCAGTGCGGCGGCTGTTCTCTGCAGAATTTAAGTTATGAAGCACAGCTCAGGTTCAAGGAAAATAAGGTACGGAACAATCTCATGCGGATAGGCGGCTTTGAGTTTGCGGATACGGAGAAGGAAAAGGCAGAGCAAAAAGAGCAGGACTTCCCGGTTTTTTTCCCCATCATCGGCATGGAGAAACCGCTGCGTTACCGCAATAAGGCGGAAGTGCCGTTCGGAACAGACAGGGAAGGAAACATCACGGCGGGTTTCTATGCCGGACATACACACTGCATCGTTCCGTGCAGCGATTGTCTTTTGGAATTTGAAGAAAATAAGGAAATTCTGGAAACGGTACTTGGCTGGATGAAGGAATTTCGGATACTGCCGTACGGGGAAGGGCAAAGCACCGGCCTGATCCGGCATGTTTTGATCCGCAAGGGGTTTTCAACCGGAGAACTTATGACCTGTATTATTTCCGCATCGGACACGATTCCGCATACGGGGATTCTCTGCGAACAGCTGATGAAACTTCCCGGAATGAAGACAGTTGTTTTAAATGTAAATGCCGAACCCGGAAATGTGATTCTCGGAAAACGGACCAGGATCCTTGCGGGACCCGGGACAATTGCGGATACAATAGGAGAGACTGTATTCCGGATATCCGCCGAATCCTTCTATCAGGTAAATCCGGTACAGACGGAAAAACTGTATCGGACAGCACTGGAATTTGCGGATCTTACCGGAGCGGAAGAGGTGTGGGATCTGTACTGCGGAATAGGAACCGTTTCTCTTTTCCTTGCAAAAAAGGCAAAGAAGGTAACGGGGATTGAGATCGTGCCGCAGGCGGTAACCGATGCAAGAGAAAACGCAAGGGAAAACGGGATCCCGAATGCGGAATTCCTTGTCGGAAAGGCGGAGGAAATACTGCCGCTCCACGTGAAAGAATACGGGGCGCGCGCGGATGTGATCACCGTTGACCCGCCGCGAAAAGGGTGCGATGCGCAGTGCCTTGAAACGATCCTTGCCATGAAACCGGAACGGATCGTTTATATCAGCTGTGACAGCGCAACACTTGCAAGGGATCTGAAAATCCTGTGTGGTGAAAATAATTCCGGCGTAAAATATCTGCTGAAAAAAGTTCAGCCCGTGGACATGTTTCCGCAGACGGTGCACGTTGAGACGGTAGTATTGATGTCAAGGGTCGAAGGAAAATAGCCGCGAAAGCCCAGTAATACTGCGGTTTTCGGGTAATCGGGCAAATTCGGCGTCGGGCAGTACGAACGCTTCTCGGTAACTCATCAAAGGGCAAATCAGCTCAAAAAGTGTGAGAGTTGAGTTGCCACGATAGATGTCACTATGTTGAGTTGCCGAGTTAGATGTTGGGGAGCTGTGGCTGTGAGATAGATGTCGGAAAAAGGCTCCCGTACTGCCATCATCGGCGGCGGAGAGCTTCGTTGTATTTGTTCTCAAACAAAACGATCTACTCCATTAGCGGTGTTGTTTCTATGAAAAAAGAGCTGATTTCTTCAGGTGAATAGTTCTTGTTTCTCGTCCACCATCTCACCGTCTCAGCGAAATCACAAACCATGTGATTCATAATGTAATCACGTGGAGCGATTCCGCTTGCGGATTCACCGGACCTGGAAAAAAGTTCTTTCAGGTATATCTTAAAATAACTCATAAAGATCTCGCCACTTTCTCCGGACAGAATGCCGGGAAGATAGTCCATATGGTCCTGTAGATGATATAGGATGTGTGTAATTTTAGCTTTTGTATCATGGCTTTCTGAAAAATCATGATTTTTTTCCTTGCCAAGATCTTCTGAAAAAACGTGTTCAAAGATTTCTGAACAGAGACTCCTCAAAAGATCGTCTTTCGTTTCAAAGTGCGCATAGAAAGTAGTTCTGCCTATATCAGCTAAGTCAATAATCTCCTGCACAGAAATTTTGGCATATGCTTCATGCTTCAGCAATTCAGTAAATGCTCGAAAAATAGCTTCTCTTGTTTTCTTTTGTCTGCGATCCATACTCATCACTCCCGTACAGTTTTATTCTTTTGTTCTGTAACGAACAAACCAATGGTTTTGATTATTGTTTAAATGGTGCAAGTAAATATAATGAAAAAGAACATACTGTTCTGTAACAAATATATTGTACGAAAGAGAACACCATGTGTCAAGGAGGGACATATGCTAAATCATTGGCTTGAAAATGAACCGAAAGAGACTTTAGTATGCGCGGTGATCTCGGTAATTTCTCTTGTACTTAGCATTACCGGCGCATTAATGAATTTATTGCCCTTTGATATTGCCTGGATGGCCATTATTCTTTGCGGGATACCGATTCTTGTGGGAGCTTTCAAAGGAGTTATTTGTGAACATGATATTAAAGCGGATCTCCTTGTTTCGCTGGCACTAATAGCTTCTGTAGCGACAAAAGAATTTTTCGCTGCAGGTGAAGTTGCGCTGATTATGCAGATCGGTTCCCTTCTGGAAGACTATACTTCCGGAAAAGCGAGAGAAGGTATAGAGAAGCTCATTAACATCAGGCCTCAGACGGCTCGTGTGCTGCGTGATGAAATTGCAACAGAAATCCCGGTGGAGCAAGTCAAGGTCGGGGATGTTATAAGTGTTATCGCTGGAGAGACGGTGCCTGTAGACGGTACGATTCTGGAGGGTGAAACTTCAATTGACCAGTCAGTTATGACCGGAGAAAGCATTCCGGTGGATAAGGCAGCAGGCGATACGGTTTCCAGCGGAACGATCAATCAGTTTGGAACTTTTATAATGCGCGCCGATTCGATCAGTGAGAACAGCTCTTTACAGAGAATGGTTCGTCTTGCGGAGGAAGCAGAAGAAAACAAAGCACCTATTGTTACGGCAGCAGATCGTTGGGCAACATGGCTTGTTGTGATCGCACTGTCATGTGCCATTATCACATGGATCGTTACCGGACAATTCATGAGAGCTGTTACAGTTCTGGTCGTTTTTTGCCCTTGTGCCTTTATTCTGGCGACGCCTACTGCGGTCCTTGCCGGTATCGGAAATGCTGCAAAGTACGGAATCGTTGTTCGATCCGGTGATGCAGTGGAGCGGCTGTCAACAATTAAAAGAGTTGCATTTGACAAAACCGGTACTATTACATACGGAAAACCACAGGTAACAGCTTTTGTATCTGTTGATAAGGCATATTCTGATAATGGGATCCTCAGAATCGCGGCATTGGCGGAGCAAAAATCTGAGCATCCTCTTGGAAAGGCAATCTGGGACGCATATGAGAAGAGTGGCGGGAAGAATGAGGCTATTTCTGATTTTCGTGTTATTGCTGGTCAGGGAATTTCAGCGGTAGTTGATGGAAAGACAGTCCGTGCCGGAAAAGAGGGCTTCATGAAAGAACAGGGCGTAGATATCAGCGCCTGTTCAGACGCTTGCAAACCTGAACTTGACAAGGGTGCGACCGCAGTCTATATAGCAACCGACAAAACTCTTATCGGCTTCATAGCTCTTCGTGACACAGTGCGTGAAGACGCAAAAGCAACGATTGAGAAACTAAAATCCATTGGTATAACGCCAATGCTGCTGACGGGTGATAACGAACAAGCCGCGTCAGCGATTGCCGGCAATGTAGGAATCAACGATGTTCGCGCTAATCTCTTACCAGAAGAAAAAATGAATATTATCAAGAGCTATTCCGTAGGAGCAGATCCGATCTGCATGATCGGTGATGGCGTAAATGATGCACTCGCCTTAACAAGTGCTGACGCGGGAATTGCGATGGGCGGTATTGGTTCGGATATCGCGGTGGAATCGGCTGATGCTGTTCTTGTCAGCGATGATATTAAACGTCTTCCGTACCTGTTCAACCTGATGCAGAAGGTCATGCGGAAGGTTCATGTAAATATCATTGCTTCTCTCGTCATCAATCTGGCAGCGGTAGTACTCTCTGCAATCGGCATTCTTACTCCCGTTACCGGGGCTTTATGGCATAACTGTGGATCAGTATTTGTGGTAGTAAATGCAGCATTTCTGCTACACTTAAAAGATGAATAATTCTTTCTGTAGATAACGTGACAAAGGCTCCTACACTGCCATCAGCGGTAGCGAGGGAGCCTTGTTTTATGCTTCGATATCGATTGTGATGCCGGATTTGAATTCCACAGAGAAGTGGTCATCGTAAACGGTGATCTGCTGGATCAGCTTTCGGACGAGGCTTTCGTCGAATTCGGTGATTTCGGATTGCTGACCTCCGATGAAGTTCTGCAGCTCGGCGATGCGCTTCCGGGTCTCCTCGCGGCTGCGGGTGTCTGCCTCGGCCTGTGATTTCTGCTCGCGCAGCGTAAAGATTTCATCGGCGATGGCATCGTAGTCCTGCTTGCTGTTGGCCTTTCGGATGAGCTCCTTCTGCAGCTTATCGAGCCTGGCCTGGATACCGTCCGGGCTCATTGTGTCGGCGTCCATTATCGCTTTTGCGATGTTCTCCTGCATCTGCCGGATGAAGCCGTCCTTGCCGTTGAGTATTTGGTTGAACGCCTTGGTTGTGACTTTCTGCAGGAGTTCTTCCTTGACGGTCCGGCTGGTGCAGTTCATGGCGGCGCGGCTGGGTTCAAGGCGGCTGATGCATCGCCAGACGATGCTTTTGCAGCCGTGGTTATTCCAGTGGACGCGCCGGTAGAGCTCGCCGCATTCTCCGCAGACGACCATCTGGGAGAAGCAGTTGTTGCCGGAGTAGATGCGCTTCTGACCGTTCGGCCCAGTGTGAACCTTCCTGCGTCGCACAAGCTCCGCCTGCACCTGCATGAAGATTTCCTTCGGAATGATGGCTTCATGGTCATCTTCCACATAGTATTGCGGCAGGGCTCCGGTGTTGCGTACGCGTTTCTTGGTGAGGAAGTCCGTGGTTACGGTTTTCTGAAGCAGGGCGTCGCCCATGTATTTCTCGTTTCGCAGGATCTTGTTGATGGTCGAGTCATACCATTTTGTCTTGCCCGCGCCGGTGAGGATGCCGTCCTGCTCCAGTCCCTCGGCGATCTTCTTCATGGAGAGACCTTCGAGGTACTCGCGGTAGATCCGCTTGACGACCTCCGCCTGTTCCGGGTCGATGACGAGGTGCCCGTCGCCGTCCTTGGTATATCCGAGGAAGTGATTGTGGTTGACCTGTACCTTTCCCTGCTGGTAGCGGTACTGTAGTCCGAGCTTCACGTTCTGGGAAAGGGACTGGGATTCCTGCTGCGCGAGGCTTGCCATGATGGTGATCAGAACCTCGCCCTTGGAGTCCATCGTGTTGATGGATTCCTTCTCGAACCAGACCGCGATGTTCTTGTCCTTGAGGAGCCGGATGTACTTGAGGCAGTCGAGCGTGTTGCGGGCGAATCGGCTGATGCTCTTGGTGATGATCATGTCGATGTTTCCGGACATGCATTCGTCGATCATGCGGTTGAATTCATCACGCTTCTTTGTGTTGGTGCCGCTGATTCCGTCGTCGGCGAAGATTCCGGCGAGTTCCCATTCCGAGTGGCTTTTGATGTACTCCGTGTAGTGGGAGACCTGCGTTTCGTAGCTGGTTTCCTGTTCGTCAGAGTCGGTGCTGACACGGCAGTATGCGGCTACACGGAGCTTCGGCTGCTCGGCTTGCTTGACGTTGTTTCCGACCTGCCGTCTGGCAGGGATGATTGTCACGTTTGCCATCACCGCGCCTCGCTTTCAATCAGGCTGTACAGGTAAAGGCAGTCGCCGCAGTATTTCTCGTTTGCGATCATCCCGCGGACGCCGGATGGGCTCCAGTTTCCGCCGCGCTTTGTCGGGATCTGCTCCCGGTTAAGTTCAGTGGCAATGGCTGCGGTTCCCTTCCCGGCAAGCGTCTCTGAGAAGATGCGGCGGACAATCTGTGCCTGCTCTGGATTGATGGCCATCGTATCGCCGTCCCAGTTGTACCCGTATGGTGGGTAGCTTATCTTGAACGTACCGTTCTCAAACCGTTTCTTGATGCTCCATTTGCTGTTCAGACTGATGGAAAGGGATTCGTCCGCTGCCATGCTGGAGAGGATGGAGAGGAACAGCTCACTCTCCATCGAACCGGTGTTGATGTTTTCCTTCTCGAACCAGATGGGGATATTCTGCGTGAGGAGCTTTCTGACGAGTTCAAGACAGTCTGTGGTGTTGCGTGAAAATCGGCTGATGCTCTTGGTGATGACCATGTCGATCTTCCCGGCCTTGCAGTCCTGCATGAGCCGTTCAAGCTCCGGACGCCGGGATTTGCCGGTGCCGCTGATGCCCTCGTCGTAGTAGATTCCGGCGAACTGCCAGTCGCCGCGGGATGTGATGTAGCTTTCATAGTGCGTCTTCTGTGTTTCAAGACTTTCGAGCTGCTCGTCCGAGTCCGTGGAGACGCGGCAGTAGGCGGCAACACGCAGCTTCTTTGGCTCTGTTTTTCCCTTGCTTGCCTGTTCGATTCTTGTGATTTTCTTCAATTGGCCTGCCTCCTTGTTAGTGTCTATCAATCACTCTTTTTCGGATACATAGCAAGCAGTTTTCGGATATATTTCCGCAAACAGGGGTGAGAATGTTTTGCGGTTGATGTCGCATAATTTGTTGAATTCGTCATCGGAAATAAGGCCTGAATCAAGCATGCATCTGGCAGTCCTCTGCGCCCGCTGATAGTCGAGATCACTGCGGATGCGCTCGTCCGTGTAGTAGTTCTTTTCCTCCGTCATGATGTTTCGCCTCCTGCTTTCCACTGGAGGCTGGAGACCTATTTTGACGAAGCGAAAACGAAAAAAGGCCCACCGGCAATCCCGTATAAAGGAATACCAGTGGGCCAGAGGAGATGATGTGGTTATTTCACGCGAATCCGCCATCCGACCTGGATGAGGTTCACGTTCTTTATAAGCGAGCTGTTCAGCTTCTGGATTGCGGAAACGGTCGTGCCGTACTTTTTCGCGATGCCGGAGAGCGTGTCTCCCTTCTGAATCGTGTAGTAAGTCGCGGTCGATTTCTTACCGGAAGAGCCGAGCTTCTCGTTGACCTTGGCCTGCACGGCGGCATAGTCATATCCGGCTGCGGTCAGGCGGTTCTTGCGGTCAGAGCCATTGCCCCATTTCCCGGCGATGACCTCGGCTGCAATCTCATCCACAGATTTCTTTGCTGTCGTCGTGATGGTGGACGCTGCGCTCTTGCCATAGCCGTTGAATCCGCCGTTTTTGATTGCCGACGGGAAGTCGATGTAGGAATAGTCCATGTCGACATTTCCGCTTATTCCATTGACCTTGCCTTTGGACGAATACTGCCAGACGCCGTAGCTGCCGGAGTAGCTGCACTTGCTCGACCATTGCGCCACCCAGACGGTGAACCGCTTTTTCACGGCGTCAGATATCACGGAGTTCAGGCTTGAGAGCGAGGTGTAGAATCCTGCGTAATAGCCGAGCCGTTCGAGTTCCGTGCAGAACGCCGTGATGAGCGATGAGCAGAAATCCTTCCCGCGCGAAAGCTGGGACTTCTCCTCGATGTCGAAGTAGACCGGGTAATCAAGCTGCTTGCCTGAGAGCACCTTGGCGCAGGACTGCGCTTCCTGCTTCGCACCGTCAGCGGATGTGGCGTATGAATACCAGTATGCGCCGATGTGGAGCCCGGCTGCTTTTGCTTTCCGGTAGTTCTCATCGAACCATTTGTCCTTGTTCCCGTTGCCGTATCCGGCGCGGATAATCACAAAATTGATGCCTGACACTTTGACCTTGCCAAAGTCGATGTTTCCCTGCCAGACCGATACGTCTATTCCCTTGATAGCCATAATTACTGTTCCTCCTCCTACAATAAGGTTGTGGGTAACAGAATACCTGGCAACCAGTCAGGATCTGCTCCCCCTTCATTGCTAAAGCTGTAGAATGGTATGGCATGGATCTGACGGATTCCTCCTTGGACCAGATCAAGAATCCGCGTCCGTAGATAAGCCTGTCAGCCAGCCATCCTCATTCTCAGCCGTTCGGTTTATGCAGGTTGAACCGATGTCTGTAAGTTTCATCGCGTTCGTGTGATCCCCCAGGAGATTGAACCGGCAGTGAGAAAACTGGCCATCCAATGCGCATCTTAAATCTGGAGGTATCAGTTATGTTGAACGCAGTAGGTATTGATGTATCAAAAGGCAGAAGCACGGTCGCTGTCCTGCAGCCAGGCGGTGTCGTGATTCATAAGCCTTTTGACGTGTCCCACAAGTCCTCAGATCTTCGTGATCTCGCCCGCTATCTCGGGTCACTCAATGGTGAAACGAGAGTCGTAATGGAGAGTACAGGACGTTATCACGAGCCGATCCGTAATGCTCTGTCAAAAGCAGGTCTCTTTGTCTGCGCGGTTAATCCACACCTGATCCGAAACTACGGAAACAACACGCTTCGCAAGGTCAAGACCGATCCCGCCGATGCTAAGAAGATTGCCCGCTACACCCTTGACAACTGGGCGTCCCTGCGTGAGTATTCAGTCATGGACACTACGCGTACAGAACTGAAAACCCTCAATTCACAGTTTGCCTTCTTCATGAAGCAGAAAACGGCTGCCAAGACCAACCTGATCGCCCTTCTCGACATGACCTATCCTGGCGTAAATAAGCTCTTTACAAGCCCTGTGCGCCCTGATGGGAGCGAGAAATGGGTCGACTATGCCGATTCCTTCTGGCACGTGGACTGCGTCCTGGATTCCGGCCCGAAGGTGTTCACGGAACATTACCAAAGCTTCTGTAAACATCACGGCTATGATTACCAGCCTGCCCGTCCGGAAAAGCTTTACGCCCAGGCAAAGGAGCTGGTTCCGACTGTTCCAAAGGATCCGGTCTACAAAGAGATGATCAGGGACAGCATCGCACAGCTGAACCTTATGTCAAAGCATGTCGAAGAACTCCGCCGGAAGATGGATGAACTCGCATCCTCGCTCCCGGAGTATCAGACCGTCCGTTCCATGTATGGCGTAGGTCCAAGTCTCGGCCCGCAGATCATGGCCGAGATCGGAGACATCAGCCGATTCAACCATCGGGAAGCATTGACGGCTTACGCCGGCGTGGATCCCGGAAAGAACGATTCCGGTGAGGTCGTTCACAAGAGTGGTCACGCATCGAAATGCGGCTCTGCACGCCTTCGGAAATCATTGTTCCAGGTCATGGAGGCGATGCTCCAGCTCGGTCCCCGCGATGACGATCCGGTCAGCCAGTTCCTGTTCAGGAAGAAAGCCGAAGGAAAACCATATCTCGTATATATGACCGCTGGTGCGAACAAGTTCCTCCGTGTCTACTACGGTAAAGTAAAGGAGTGCATCCGTAATCTTCCTGCCTCTGATTCAGAGGACTGAGTTAATGCTATCCATAGTGTAAACCTGAGGCCGTCTGAATGAATACGGCCAGGTTTCTTATGCCCATTTTCACCCTCCACGATTTTCTTTATTTACTGCTTGACTTTTTATTAGCAGGCTTGTCGTTTCTGTCGTGAAGCTGTTCAAGCACATCCTTGAGCTTGCCGGGAATCGGAAGTCCGAGATGTGCGGCGTTCTCAGTGAGAGAAAGACCTTCATTCGAAATGTAGAAGAATATGATTGCGGTTCTCAGCACGCCCTCATGTCCGAGCACGTGGATGTCGAGGATGTTGGCGATGCCGACCAGAATGAAGATCAAGACTTTCCTGCAGATTCCTTTGAATCCAACTGCAGACGAGAGCTTCTTGTCCGCGATGGCGCAGAGCACGCCGGTAATGTAGTCGCAGACCACGAAGATGATCAGCGCGATAAGAAGCCCGTCGCATCCTCCGAGAAAGTAGCCGAGCCATCCTCCGATGGCCGCGAAAATGAGCTGTATGGTGTTCCAGAATTCCTTCATCAAAATGTCCCTCCTTTGATTTTGAGCAAAATGAAAGGCCGCCAGTGGTACGCTGACAGCCTTGAAAAAACTCTGTGATTTATGAAGTTATGAGGTGTCGGTCTGTTTCGGCAATGCCTCCCAGAGCCTTAAATCCTCCTGCCCGAGCGACCAGATCGCGATGCCGCGAAGTCCCCAGTGGTACGCCGCCTGATTCGCCCAGTAGACGAGCGAATCCACGTCCTGATAATAGAGGATGGAAAATCCGTCCGCGTCTCCGAGGAAAAGCCGCGAGATCCAGATGTCGATGTCCTTCGGCGTGATCGTCACCGTGTAGTCCTTCCCGCATTCGAGGTTGAGCTGTCCAGAGTGGTAGAACTCGTAGTCCATTGAGATGGATTCAGACCGTGTTGCCGATTCCTCAATATCCGATGTCAGCGTGAATACCTGAAACTCCTCGTCCCAGGTGCAGTTGCTCCGGCTGATTCTGCCGTACTGCGTGACCGAGCCATCTGGGAAGGTGACGTCGAACTGCTCATAAGGCTCATACGTCCAAGAGTCGCCCATGCGGAGCAGTTCGCAGACTGTTCTCTGGTCTGATTGGTATCCGGCGGTTCCTCCTGAGAATCCGTTGACCGTAGCCGTGAACCGCAGCGTGTTTGACGCGCCGGAATAGACGCGCACCGTGCTGCCTCTGATCCGCATCTCGATGGTGTAGGTTGTCGGATCAGTTCGCAGGTCTGACGATGGTGTTTGCTGGATCGACTGCGAGTAGCTGCCGAGCTTGGTGCTTCCGTTCCACAGCTCTACGGCCTGACTGTTGTAGTTCAGGCAGCAGAAAAGACTGCCGCAGAAGATACCAGCCTTGCCAGTGCTTCCTGCCGGGAACGCCAATCTCGCCCGCAGGTGGATGTCCTTAAATCCGTCATAGTTCCACGCAAACTGTCCGCTGCCGTCAAGCTGCGAATAAACACGGCTCTCGGAATATTCATCCGACCGCCAGACCTTCCATGAACCGCTGATAATATTCCAATAAGCGGTGTCGAGAATACCGTAGTCCTCGAAATCCTCATACCAGATGAGTGCCGAGTCCGGTTTCCTTCGGAGGACCTCAGTCGTCAGCTTGAAGCCCTTGTCCGGCTGACATTCGTTGCCGTCCACATCGATGAAATGCCGTGGAGACAGCGTAAATGACGCGCTTCCTGCGGTCGGCTTCTCCGAGAAATCAGAGCAGACACGAAAGCCGTAGAACTGCACGCCTTTCACGTCGACTGAAACTGTAATGGTATGCGTTCCGGCGGAAAGCGTGATGCCGTCCTCAAGCGATGCCCAGAAGGTACTTCTCCAGTACGGCCACCAGAGCCTCGACTCGGTGAAGTGCGTCTGCGTTCCGTCAATGCTCACATAGATCCCGTTCTTATCCCAGAACGGATAGCAAAGCCGAACGGCGATGTCATATGTTCCGGCAGACGAGATGTTGAAGGTATATGTTGCTTCGCCCTCGTCGCCGAGGACAGCGATGCCGTTATCATAGGATACGATGCCCGAGTAACTGTCAGGCGTTCCGTCACGGTCGACGGTTATCGTACCGAATGACACACTTTGCTGCTTGCTGTAGGCAGTAAGGTACCGCCTGCGGTTGTAGGTTCCACTCATCAGAGGATATTCATAGCTTGCAGCGTCCTGACCTTCCATGAAGTCGTAGACCTGCGGGAAGGCATACGGCACCTTGTTGTAGTCGTCCCAGTAGGCGAGGATCGGAATGAACGGCTGCGGAGCAGCGTCGTCCGTGAAGTTGTATTTGCCGGTCATCCAGTTCTTGGCGGCATAGTAGGTGTTGGATGTGCCGCGGTAGGTCTTTCCGAGGTTTTCCGGAAGATCATAAATCTGCCAGTTCCATCCGTAAGCCGGAAGTCCCATGAATACCTTGTCCGGCGTCATAGCTGTCACGGCGTAATCGTAGATGCCGTCAAGCCAGTCCTTTGGAGAGACCGGCCCGGGAGCGGAGCCTGCCCACGCCATGCCGTAGCTCATGATGGCCGCTGTGTCGCAGTACGGATTGAGGTCAGCATACACGCACCAGTTCTCGCCGCCGACCGAGCCGTTTATGGAATCCATGCCCGGAAGGCAGATATTGACGAGCTTCGAGGAATCGTAGCTCTTTACCGTGTTCCAGATATTACGGAACATAGTGGTTGAAGCTGCCGCCGTGGAATAATCGCCGCCGCGCTCGAGGTCGATATCCACGCCGTCGCACCACGGATATTTCTCCATGATCCGCACAAGCTCTGAGAGAAAGGTGTCCTGCGCTCCATCGGTATTATCCCGGAGAGAGGTGAACACACTCGCCACGCCGTCATTGCGGACGGTCAGCAGCCATGTGATATGCGGATATTTATTGATGTACGTCAGCATGTCGGATATGGCTACACCGCTCTCGGTAATCGTCCCTGTAGTGTCCACCTTAAAAGAAAAGAGACCTACCTGCGAGAGGCGGTCTCCGTAATTCTTAAGAGCAGTGTACATCCGGGCGTTTCCCATGAACGTCCAGACCATGCATTTGCGGCCTTTTAAGATATCCAGACTCATATCACATCACCGTCCTCCATCTCCTGAAACTCCACATACAGCCTTGCCGACTTCTTCTCCTCAACCGTAACCGGATGCTTGCTGTCTCCGGCGGCGGAGTACTGAAAGAAGCCGTCCTTGTCTGTCGCTGATCCGTTTTTCAGGCATTCTCTTGTTGAGGCAAGGAGCGAGAGTTCATCACCAGCACTTGCCGCTTTCGTGAAGGTCGCCTTATGCGCTCCCGCACCGAGTCCGAGAGAAATGCTCCCGGCAGCCATGTTCTGGTTTGGATAGATTTTCCAGTCAAGTCCGGTCGAGGTCTTGCCGAGATTAAAAATAATGCAGGTGGCGCTCCCTCTGACGATACCGTTGAAGAACCGCTTCCCGGAAACAGCGTATTCATCGCCGGTCGCATACTTCTTTTGCAAGGTCTCGGTATTGATGACATACCCGGAAAGCATCGCGCCTTCCTGCAGCATGAGGTCTGTAAACCAGAATGTCCCGGTGCAGTCGGTGACCACAGGCTTTACGGTGACGCTCACGATCCGCTTATCCTCTTTCTTATCGATTGTCTCCGTGAATCTTGTGAATATCGGCATAATCAGTCACCGTCCTGCGTCCACTGAATCTCGCTGACATGTCCCACCCAGCCGGTCGCGATAGAGCCGCCCTGCAGGAACATATCCGTGATGTAAATTGTGCCGGTGCAGTCCGTCACGCAGACGCGGATGCGGATTTTCTTCACGCGTCCATTTTGCGGAGAAACCGCTTGCGCCATATGATTAAAAGAAGCCATCTGAATACCTCCTCAAATCAGGTCAATGAACCGAGTCTCGGTCGTACCATCCTCATATTCGAATGTCACCTCGATACCGACCTGGCCGTTGTCGCCCATAGATAAATCCTCGGACGCGATCTGGCAGGAGAAGGTATAGCTGTCGCGGTTTGCCGGAGTGACGGTCTGCGTCAGGCTCTTTGTCGTATTGAGAGCACCTTCGCATTTGAAGGACGCCGTGCCGGACACACCGTTCTCTGAATCCACCTCAAAGCCGGAGTTCTCCCAGTAATTTAAGCCGGAATCCGCTCTGGAATTTTTCAGATGGTTGAACGGTACAAGGTCCTTCATTTCCTGGCTGTCCACGAGGTCAGCGCCGGAGAGCATATCCGCGGCGGCGTCCCACTGCGAGGACGAATCGCCAAGTTCCCGGAGCGTGGTGGAAAGCTCCAGAACCGTGTTCCACGGTTCCCGTAGGTTATATTCTCTGCGGACGATTCTCGTTTTGATGGAAAGATTCAGCTCGTCGTCCTTGACCGTCACGATGTCGCCGAGCTTCCACGCTTCATGCTCGTAGCCGGTAAGAACAGATAAATCCATCGCGTTCAGAACATAGGAAATCCTCGGTGCGGCGTAATCTGCCAGTCTCATCTCGGCGTATTCCAGCATCTGATAAGGATTTGTGAAGCTGGAGCAGTCGAGCGTTGATACCCGGATTTCGTTTGTATAAGTCGTGTCCTCGACATATTCCTTGCCGTCATTGATACTTGCGAAGGTCATACCGTCCTTGCCATAAGCGTACAGCCGGGTGATCAGGCTCTGCGTATCGATGACGCGCTTTATCGACTTCATGTTCTTCTTGTAACAGAACAGTGCTCCGGAGTCCGTCCCGCTGAAGGTCAGCAGGCTCACGGTCTTGTTGGCATTATCGAAAATCAGATCGCCGCCGTGAAGGTTCTGCACCTGACGGAGGATAGCCAGCGCGTTTTTCTCCTGACAGGTCCATGTGCGCTTCGTGCGGGTGGTAACCGTACCGAGCGTCCAGTCCGTGTCCTTCAGGGCATATTCAATCGGCACATCAGCGGTATCGGCATTGAATGTGGTCTCTGCCTTCTTGACAGAAAAGCCGAGGTCGTAGAATGCTGCCTCGGCATACACAGAGGTGATCGTTGTGCCTTGTTCATTTTTCTCATCGGTCAGAGTCCTTATGCGGTAGGCATCATCGCCGACCTTGACCTGTTTCTCGTTTTCGAGATATTTCCTTTTCTCATCCCGGAAGGGCAGGTTAAATTCCAGCGTGTCGATGCCGTTTATCTCGCCGGTAATGATGATGTCGTAGGCGTTGTCGAGGACGGCTTCCTGACTGCCGTTCTGGTCGAGGACCACAAGTTTTGTATCAGCCACAGCCGTCATCTCCATCTGCTCCGTGCCTGTATCGTTAATTTCTTAAAAGCCGACTCCCCGGGCGTAGAGATCGTAATATTTCTTACCGTTGGTGTTACCGATGAATCCGTCGTCGCAAGCGTCACACGGAACCTGATGTACTTTGCCGAATCAGACTGGATCAGACCGACTGAATCCGGCGTTGCCCAGTCACTCCAGGTGGAAAGATCATCCGATGTGGATGTTTCCAAAACGACAGATGTTCCTGTCGGAGTATCAGCGGAAACCGCAGCATAGCATTTCCCAGTGATGCCATATTCCACAGCGGCGGTCGTAAGATAGCCGCTCGTCGCGTAGACAGAATCAGTCGCTTTGAGCGTCACCGTATCCGAGGCCGTAAGCCCGTCCACATCCGCCGTAGAATCCGCCGCGTTTGCCGAAAGCGATTCCTGAAACCACAGAGCGATATCGTCCGCCGTCAGTGAGGAGTCGCAGTCTAAGAACCAGTCGTCAAAGTTTCCAGCGAACCAGTAGGAATCGGCATGCATTCCCCAGATGAGGTCAGCCGTGCAGGAGCGGTTCAGCTCGCCGGAATAACTCGTCTCATCAGATATCCAAACTTCTCCTGATGAGCGGCTGCCAAGGACATACTGCGCCACCTTGTCGTCCGGTCGTATGACAGCGGCAAGGAAATACCACTGTCCGTTTGTCAGCGTGATGCTCGGCGTGTAGTCCTTGTCGAGGATCAGCGTCCCGGATGAGTTGTACAGCATCAGTCTCGGCTTCCCGGAATGCAGCGACAGGTAGAATATCGGATTGCCGGAGCCGTACCGGGTATTGAGCAGTGGGCAAAAGGTATTTCCGACGGAATAGGTCGTAGGCATGAACCATCCGCCGACAACGAGCGTCTTGCCGATATTTGCAAAGATCGTGCCGTCATTGCTGACCTTGAGATAGGACTGCTCTGTGGACGGATTATTGATGTTCATGCGGAAGGAGCGACCGAGGTGTCCGGTCTGAAGTGACGCTGTCGTGCCGCTCCAGTTATTGATATATGCCTTGCGGTCATTTCCGGATGAATCAGCGAGATAATACTCGGAATCTGGCGCTGACTCGTTGAACCGCCACAGGCCGTCCGCTCCCCATGAAGAAGGAACCTGACCGGTGAACTTGTCCTGCGAATTTAATGTCTGTACCGTTACCTGCGTGGTGCTGTCCGCTTCAACCTTTACCGTATTATCGTCGACCTTGAGCGCCGGGAAGTTTAAGCTCTCCAGAAGCGGCAGGCCGTTTCGGAGCGTATTGCCGTCAGCGTCCGTGACCTTCGCAGTCATAAGCGAGGAGTCGATTACAAGAATCTCGCTTTCCGTAAGCACGCCGTTTATCTGCAGGCTGCTGCCGTTCGTGGTGATGATGGTGCTCTTTCCCTTGGCAAGGTCGGCTACAACGGAATAGACCGGAAGGGAGTCGGCGTTACCGAGGGAACGGCTGACTGTATGCTCGCCGGTATCTGTTATCTCGTAGGTTTCATCATTCTCCGCATACGCATACGGATCAGGGCATAAAAATGTCAGGTCGAAGGTGCAGGAGTTCCGCACGGCCTTGTCGAAGGAAAATCCGCCCTCAAGCCTTGCCTGATACACCCGTCCCGGCTCCTTGTCGAGGATGAGCGGGCATAGTCCGATGTCGGGATTAAGCCACGCGATGATCTCATCCTTCCGGGCGAGAAAGTCCTCGTCAGACTTGCCCGGCGGTATAAAGCAGGATATTTCTATCTTGCGTTCGCCGATGGTTTCTCCAAAGTCGAATACGCCCTCGCGTCCGGGAACGGTGATCGTATTGTTTGTAAAGTCCGGCATGCGATTCTCGGCAGTCTGCCGGGTAGCAAGTTCCATCGACTGGGAAGTTATGCCGTTGAATTTAAAGCCCATCAGATCACCGATCCTTTCGCGCGTCTGCTTGCCACCAGCAGGTTGTTGAGCTGCTGAGAGATTTTCCGTATGTCGTCGTCACTGCGGACGCTCATGGTTTCAATATTGATAACCGGACCGCTGTTTCCGATGTTCTCGCTGACCGCGTCCTTTATCATGTTCCGCAGGGAGTTCACGCCGACCACAGCTTCTGCGCCAGCCTCGCCTCCGCCAAGGAGCGTATTGCCGGACTGTCCGAAGATGGTCGCGTCTTTCAAAATCATGCCGCCGTCCATCGCTTTCTTGTACCAGGAGACGGAAAAGTGCGGTATGCTTGGCGGGTTCAGACTGAAACTGCCTGTGATAGAGAAATGTGGGAGCTTGATTTTCGGCAGGCTCCAGCTGAAGTTGAATACCGATTTCAGCTTGCTCACGATGCCGGAGACAAAGCTCCAGATGCCGTTGAATACGGAACTGAAGGTACTCTTGATGCCGTTCAGGATTCCGCTGATCGTGCTCTTGATCGCGTTGAAGGCGGAGCTGATTCCGGATTTCATCGTGTTCACGGCATTCATCACAGCGGACTTGATGCCGTTCCAGACGGAAGTTGCTACGGATTTCACGGCATTGAAAACCGTTGAGGTGACCGTCTTTATCCCATTCCAAGCCGTAGTAACCACAGTCTTTATGGCATTGACCACAGTCGTGATGGCTGTCTTTATGGCGTTCCATACGGTCGTAACCACGGTTTTTATCGCGTTCAGCACCGTGGTTATCACAGTTTTATAGATATTGAAATAAGTCGTCACGACAGTCTGTATTGCAGAAAATATTGTGGTGAAGAATGTCTTGATGCCATTCCAGACCGTCTGGATCACCGTGCTGATGGCATTCATCACGGTTGTTGCGACAGTTTTTATTCCATTCCACGCACCGGACAGAAAGCTGCTGATTCCGTTTACAGCCGATGTGAATACATTCTTGATTGCCTCCCATATTGTGACGAAGAAGTCCTTCAGCGCCGTAAACACAGTGACTGCGACTTCCTTGATGTTGTCCCAGAGATTTATCCAGAAGTTCCGGAAGCTCTCACAGTTGTTCCAGAGATAAATAAATGCGGCTACCAGCAGTCCGATTGCTGTGATAATCAGCCCGATAGGATTCGCTGCCATTACGCCGTTTAACGCGGCCATGCCGGTTTTCACCACAGCCATCGCCGAGGATATCTTCGGGATGATCGTGAGAATCGTACCGACCGATGTGATGAGCTTGCCGACTACAATCAGCACAGGTCCGACTGCAGCCGCGACAAGGGCGATCTTTACAATGGTCTCCTGAACGGGAGCGGGGATGGAATTCCACACATCTGCAAACCGCTGGAGGGCAGCCGAGATATCCTGCAGCACCGGCTGAAGGACGGTCGCGAGGCTGTTTCCGATATCCGCGCCGACTTCCTTCAGCGAGTTCAGCGTCATCTGAAACTGGTCGATAGGATCGAGGGTTTCATTAAATGTGTTGTCGACGCTTCCCGCAAAGTCGCCGAGAGAGCCGGATAAATCATCAAGGTTCAGCTTCCCGGTCTGCACGGCATTGTAGATTGCCGCACCTGCCTTGCTGCCGAATAGGTCATAGGCGGCGGATAGCTTATCAGTATCGGATGCATTGGAATTCATCGTCTCCGAAAAATTCTTCATCGCATCGTCAAGGGAGATGCCGTCATCGGCGGCGTTCTTCATGGCTTTCTTAAGACCTGCCATAGCAGTGGAGGTATCAAGACCTGACATCTCGACCATGCCCATGAATCCGGCAGCCTCCTGCGCGGTCAGTCCCATTTCCTTGAACTGCGCCGCGTTCTGGGAGAGGTCGTTGGCAAGCGTATCCATTGAGATACCGGTCGCCTGACCTGTGGCGTTCAGAGCATCGAGGAGGTTCCCGGCATCGTTTGTTGACTGGCCGAAGGCGTTTAGAACCGAGGAGACGTTATCGACAGAGGTCGAAACATCCGTATCGTTCAGAGATGCGAATTTGATAAACTTCGCTGAAAGGTCGTCAAGGGCCTGCCCGGTAAGTCCGAAACGGGTATTGACCTCGCCGACTGCGGAGCCAGCGGTTTCAAAATCAGTCGGGATTTCTGTAGCCAGGTCCTTTACGATCTGGTTCATTTCCTCGAGGGCATCTCCGGTAGCGCCGGTTTTCTGTTCGACGATATCAAGCCCGGAATCCACCTCGCTGAACGCCGCGAGAGAAGCCGCGCCGATAGCAGCAATCGGAGCCGTCACGCCTTTGGAGAGAGATTCGCCCACGCCGGATATTTTCCCGCCGACCTCCTGCATCTTGGAGCCGGTTTCTTTGAGCGTCGCCTCGATAGAGGAGTCGGTATTCTTGACTTCCTTCTCGAGGTTCTTCAGCTCGTTCTCGGTTTCGATGATTTCCCGCTGCCACGCGTCATACTGCTGTTGCGTGACGGTGCCGTTTTTCAGGCCTTCATCCATCTGGTCCTGGACGGATTTGAGCTGGGAGAGCTTATCCTTTGTTTCCGTGATAGCGGTCTGCAGGAGCTTCTGCTTCTGCTCGAGCAGAGTGGTGTTGGTCGGATCGAGCTTCAGGAGCTTATTCACATCCTTCAGCTGTGTCTGGGTGCTTTTGATTTCCTTGTTGACGCCAGACAGAGCCTTCGAGAGGCCGGTCGTATCGCCGCCAATTTCAACAGTTATGCCTTTAATTCTGTCAGCCATACAGACCTCCTCTCGTTAGAATCTGTCCATCATTTCCTGTGTCGCGATTTCCGGGTAATCCCAGTCGTCGTTGCTCATTTCGGCATACATATCGTTGACCGTGCCGATGGTGAGCAGGTCAAGTTCAGAGATACTCAATCCGATCTGCACACACCGCAGCAAAAAGAGCGGAGTCGTCATTTCCCGCTCTGTCTGGCGATGTTTTTTTTAGAACTGACCTGCTGTTCGGTATTCAGTCCCCACAGCTCGATAATCTGCGGGAGTATCTCGTAAATCGAGAAAGTATTGAATGCGTCGAGCCATTCCTCCGGCGTATCGGGAACAGATGAATCCGCATGCTTTGCCATGAGCCATGCGATGTTCTCGAAAAGCTCCAGAGAGAAGGTGTCGAGATTTGAATTCTCGGCGTTGCTCTCATCGATGCCTTTCTGCAGCTCGTTTAAGTCCCGGTAGATATCCCGGTGAAACTTATTTCTGTAAAGCCGCGGAATAGCGGCGGAGGCACGGAATGTGACCTCCTGACCGTCAATCGTGATAGTTTTTGTTACTGCCATATCTCGTCACCTCACTCAGTAGTAGAGCCGCTCGTTGTCGCGCTCGCGCTCGGCTCGTAGACCTTGTCGTACCAGGCGTTGTAAACAGCGTCCGTGGTATTCGTGCCGGTCTTGACCTTCACGAGTCCGGAAGGCAGCGGAGAAACAGTCAGCGACAGCGTTTCGGTCTGGACTTCTGTGGAGTCCTCCTTGGTCTGACCGGAAACAGAAGGTCTTGTCGCAGAGCAGTAATACATGCAGTGGCGGATCTTCCGCTGATCTCCGGAAAACTCGAAAAGCAGAGCGAAATGCTCCGGCTCGACATCCTTGTTCTCGACAATCACGCCATTCGCGTCCTCAGTCTCATGCATGACGTCCGTGAGGAAACTCTCCGGAATCAGCGCGAGCTCGAAGTCGCCGGAATATCCGTTATTGTTCGATACCATGTAGTAAACAGAATCATCCGCATAGAACGGATCGTTGTCGCCCTCAGCATCGAGGGACAGGCTGACCGCTCCTGGCATAGCCACAGGTGTCGCAAATGTCACGGTGCCATCCTCGGCAAGCGTCGCAATGGCGTAGTGGCAGTTCTTCAGGCCGAACTTGACCTTGTTCTTTGTGTTAGCCATAATCGTTAACCTCCAATAATCTCAGTTTGATAAAGAACCTCGTACATCTTTTCGTCCTCAATCCAGACCTCGGACTTCTCATAGGGAAGCTCGTGAGCGGTCAGGATATCCTCGATTTTCGATTCGATGTCAGGGTCCTTCTTGTCTGTGTAAAGCTCGATATTCAGTTCATCGATTTTCTGCCAGACCACGTTGTCCGCGAAAACATTGTCGCTTCCCGGAAAGAGGAAGCAGGTGAAGGGCGGATCGGGAGACTCGCCCTCGGCAAAGTGGTCGTAGGCTGTCGGCAGGCCGGATTCTTCGAGCATGGTTACTATTTCGTCGTAAGTCATCCTTTCAGTTTCTCCTCCAATGTCTGCACGAGCTTTTCGTTTCCGCGTTCCTCAGCAGCGGCGATGTGCGGACGGGCGGCGACTCTGCCTCCGCCTCGCTTGGCATGGCCATGCTCCAGAAGGTGCGCTATCTGATAGCGGTTCCTCGAATGCACGACAAGGTCGATAGATTCCGCGTCCTCATGCACATTTTTTACGGACCACGACTTCTTGTATTTGCCCGTATCCACGGGAGCGTTGTCCATGATGTCCTTGCGTACAGATTTCGCTGTATCCTTTACGGCATCCTTGAGGTCGTCCGCCGCAAGTCCGGCGTATTTCGTCAGCTCGTCCATGATGGCTGAATCCATCTGGTCTATTGATACGGTATTGCTCATGAGCTTTTCTCCAGCTTGCAGTTGAATTTGATGCTGTTGCGTTTATAGCCCATCGGATTCACATAGGTGATGTTGTAGGTCTTGCCCTCGGCGAGAATCCGGTACTTTGTGGATTCCACAGCCGCAAGCTCTGAGCACCATCGGCAGGTGAAATCGAGAGATTCCTCCGGGTTTATCACCTCGCCGTTTGACTCCGATCCGCTCTGTGTTCCGATGGTCGCCCAGCATTTGAAGTAGTCCGTCCATGAAGCCGTGTGGTTGCCGTACTTGTCCGTGGCGACCGTATTCTTCTGAAAGGTCACTGGGACTCTCATTGCCGCGATATTCATCAGAATCCCTCCTCACGAACGCCGAAGAGCAGCGCCCTAAGCGTCAGGTTCAGCTGGCTATGATCAGCTTCCTCACGGTGTTCATAGAGATAGGCGATGGTGTAGAGGATCGCTATGCGGATAACCGCAGAGTCGGCGGTTTCCCAATCCTCATCAGATATCCTTGACACATCCTGCACGAGCTTTGTGGCAGAGCCGATAATGCTTGTGATCAGCTCATCCTCATCGATCGATGCGACTCTCAGATATGTTTTTGCTTCATCAAGCGTTACTTCCATGAGATACCTCCATAAAAGGAACAGCCGCCCTCATAGTGAGAGCGGCCATTCGATGATTACTGCGTAAATCAGCCAGCAGCCTTGACGGAAAGACCGCGCACAGCCTCCGGCAGGATCAGCTTGCCGTCCACACGCTCGGAAGCGAGGAACCCGATCTGACCGTTTGCAGCGTAAAGCTCAGAGAGCCTCTTGAAGCTGCGTCCCTGACGGTCGGCAATCCAGTAGTAGGAGAAGTCTCCGAACAGGAGCGGCACGTTGCCCGCCGCAAGCTCCGGAGCGTAAATGCTCGTCTTGTACGGACGGTTCAGAATCGTATCCGGCTGGCCAGCCACAACAGAGGGCTGCCAGATGTAATTGTTGTTTCCGTCCTTGATCTTGCGGAGAGCCTTGACGGTGCTGTCGTTCAGAATCCACACAGCGCGGTTCCTGTACACGCTTCTCAGGCTGTGGAATACATCCATGATGGAGTCGAAGGTCAGCGTGGTATTGGCAATCTCCGTAGTCGCTCCCTCGGTCGCAGCGACCTTGGTAAAGACGCCTTCCGGCTTCTTCTGACCGTCGCCCACAAGGAAAGCCTCCTCCTCGGCAGCGCCGATACGTCTTGCGAACTCCGTGGAGATGTAGGACTCGAGATCGAAAACAGAATCGTTCATCAGTTCCTCGGATACCTTGATCGCGGTTCCGAGCTTATACGCCGAAAGCGTGATCTGATCGAAGGTGTCGTCAGACTCCGGATACAGCCCGTTTTCCTCCATCCACGAAGCAGTGCCGTGAGAAGCGACAATCGGGATGGTGTGAGTGCCGGAATCGGTCTGAATCACATGCGCAAGACTTCTGAAGAAGTTCTCATCGGTCAGAGCCTGAATCAGCTGGTGCTCGTATTCATCCGGCACGAGATAGCCGCCGTTGGCGTCAGTGCCGACTTCCAGAACGTTCTGAACGTCGTACCAGTTCCTCTTGCGGATAGAATCCCAGAAGGCGGTCTTGTACGCCTTGGACGCGATACCCGGCTTGTCGTCAGGCTCATCCTTGGCTCCCGGCTTTGTGGTAAGCGGAGAAGAAGTCGGCTGACTCATCATCTTGTCGATCTGCTCCTGCCTCTGCAGGCGTTCGATGTCATGAGTGAGGTCGGTCACTTCCTTTTCCATCTTGTCATAGGTGGCAGCGTCCTCCGCGGATACATTGCCGCCGTTATCGGAATGGGTATCGAGAAAGTTCTTCGCCGCGTCCCACGCCTTAGCTCTGCGCTCCATAAGTTCCATAATCTTGGTCATAATTGTTATCCTCCATTCATTAGTGGCTGAGAAGCGAGAGCCGCTTCTCAAGATCTGCGACCTTAATGGTCTGTGTCTTTATTTCAGGTTTTCGTTTTGGTATCAGCTTCGAAAGCAGTGAGTCCGTGACGGCTTTCCGGGAGAAAAGCATCTCGATCTCGCCGTCATCATGCTCTGTGCTGTCATTGTCCCCGGAAGGCTCTGTACCGTCCGCAAAGAGAATCTCATCAGCAAATCCCAGCTTCTTGGCTTCCTTGGCGTTCATCCAGGTCTCGGCGTCCATGAGCTTCGAGATTTTGTTCCGGGACAGGCCGGACTTGATCTCGTAGGCGTTCATGATGGATTCCTTCACCTCGGAGAGCATGTCGATGGCTTTCTGCATTTCCTCGCTGTCGCCGATAGCGATATCGCGGGATTATGCACCATCAGCATCGCAACCGGGCTCATGCACACCTTCGTGCCTGCCATCGCAATGACGCTTGCAGCAGATGCCGCGAGAGCGTCAATCTTGACGGTCACGTCATAGGGATAGTCCATTAGCATGTTGTAGATCTGGGCAGCCGCGAATACGTCTCCGCCGGGCGAGTTGATCCAAAGCGTAATGTTGCCTTTGCCGGAGTTCAGCTCATCCTTGAAAACCTGCGGTGTGACTTCATCGCCGTACCAGGTCTCATCGGATATTTCCCCGTCGAGGTAAAGCGTTCGGTCGCTGCCAAAACTGTCCGGCGCTTCGTTTCGCGCCCACCTCCAGAATTTTCTGGTCATAGCGGTTTCCTCCTTGCCCGGAGATTTGAGGATTGCTCCGGCTCCTGTGATTCTTCTTCCGATTGCTCGGTCGATTCCTGTTCTTCATCAGGCTGCTCCTCCTGCGTTGATGCGGACGCCGCGAATATTCCGGCATCCTCAAGTTTTGTCATGTTTCCGTTGATAAGGTAAAGGTCGCCGCCGGATTCTTCCGGGATACGGTCGAGGTTCTCAAGCTCGCGGATATCATTTGCTGACATCCACCCGTTCTGACGGGCGGTGGCGTAGCCGTTCATGCGGCTCTGGTAATCGCCTCGCAGCAGCCCGTCCACATTGAACTTGAAGAAGTATTCCGCTTTTTCCTCCGGGCGGAGCAGGGCGCGTCTCATCGACTGTTCCCATCTCGATACCCACGGATCAAGCGTGTACTTCACAAATTCCAGAGACTGCTGCTCGATGTTCGAGAAGCTCGACTTCTCAAGGTCTCCGATCATGTGCGGCGGGATACGGAATATCCTCGCAATCTCATCTATCTGGAACTTGCGTGTTTCGAGGAACTGCGCCTGTTCCGGGCTGATAGAGATCGGCGTATATTTAAGACCTTCCTCGAGAACGGCCACCTTGTTGGAATTGGCAGAGCCTCCGAAGGCTGAGTTCCACGATTCCCTGATGCGCTCCGGATCTTTTACCACGCCGGGATGCTCAAGGATTCCTCCGGGAGTCGCGCCGTTGGCAAAGAACTTAGCGCCGTATTCCTCGCAGGCAATCGCCATGCCGATAGAGTTCTTGGCCATCGCGATGGGCGAGTAGCCGACCAGGCCATCAAAGCCGAGTCCCGGAATATGCAGCACATCGTGCGGCGACAATCTAACAAGAGAGCCTTTCATCGTGTGCGCCTCATCCTGCGAGGTCTGATATTCGTAGTAGAGCTGACCGTTCTCATCACGGTCGACCGTCATGCGGTTCGGCATCAGCGGATAGAGTGCCACGACCTCGCCTTTGCCGTTGCGGATGATCTGCGCGTAGGCGTTTCCCCACAGGAGCAGGTGCGTCATGAGCGTCTCCCGGAAGACGAACGACGTCATCTCCGGATTCGGTTCATCATGCAGAAGCGTATAGAGAGGATGGTCGATGGCTTTTTCCTTGCTGCCGGTGTCTGTATATCTGTATAAATGCAGCGGCAGGCCCGCAATAGCCTCGGAAAGAATTCGGACGCATGAGTAGACCGCAGTCATCTGCATGGCGGAGCGTTCCGTCACCGTCTTGCCGGAGGTCGTGCCTCCGAAGAAGAAGCGATAGCTGCTGCCGGTCGTTGAGTCCTTGGGAGCATCACGCCCTCTGAACCATCTGTTAAATATGCTCATTGCCACACCTCCATTTGATTAAGGGCTTCCTTAATAATCAGGAAGCCCAAGAGTGAAATCAGAATCATTTGTTTTTCCTCAGATAAAAAGAATGCCGCGGCTGTCATAGACAGAAGCAGCATTGTCATTCCCGCAGCGGATCGCCCGGTCGAGCGCCATGATGGTCGCAATTGCGCCGTCGATCTTTTCTGTGGATTTTTCCTTATCGGCTTTGATATTGCCTGCCGGATCGGTGCGGATGTAGATGTTGTCCATCATCCACCGGAGGACCGGATGCCCGCCGTGGGCGATTTTCTTCTCAAGTACGAGCTTCATCAGCTCTTTTGTCGGCGGGCTCATGTCTTTAAAGCCCTGTCCGATGGGAATGACTGTGAAACCCATGCCTTCAAGGTTCTGCACCATCTGAACCGCTCCCCAGCGGTCGAAGGCAATCTCGCGGATATTGAACCGTTCGCCGAGGTTCTCAATAAACTTCTCGATATATCCGTAGTGGATGACATTTCCCTCGGTCGTTTCGAGGACTCCCTGACGGTTCCACAGGTCATACGGAACATGGTCGCGCCGGACACGAAGGTCGAGCGTTTCTTCCGGTACCCAGAAGTACGGCAGGATCATGTACTTGTCGTCCTCATCAAGCGGAGGAAAGACAAGCACGAAAGCCGTGATGTCAGTGGTGGAGGACAGATCCAGACCGCCATAGCAGACGCGGCCTTCCAGCTCATCCTCATTGACAGGGAACGCGCAGGCGTCCCATTTGTCCATCGGCATCCAGCGGACGGACTGCTTCACCCATTGGTTGAGTCTCAGCTGCCGGAAGGAGTTCTCCTCGCCGGGATTCTGCTTTGCCGACTCGCAGGCGGCTTTCACCTTGTCGATGCCGACCGTGATGCCAAGAGAAGGATTCGCTTTCTTCCAGACCTGCGGGTCAGTCCAGTCTTCGGATTCATCCGCGCCGAAGATGACCGGATAGAATGTCGGATCATGCTTTCGTCCGCTCATGATATCGAGGGCTTTTTCGTGCTGTTCGTAGCAGATGGAATGGGTGTCATTCCCGGCGGTGGTTATCAGGAAGAACAGCGGCTGCATCCTCGCGTCGCCGGAGCCCTTCGTCATAACATCAAACAGCTTCCGGTTCGGCTGCGTATGCAGCTCATCGAAGATAACGCCGTGGGTATTGAAGCCGTGCTTGTTCGCGACATCGGCGGAGAGCACCTGATAAAAGCTGTGCGTCGGCAGGTACTCCAGTCGCTTCTGTGATTCCAGAATCTTCACACGCTTGGAGAGTGCCGGGCAGAACCGCACCATATCGACAGCGACATCAAATACGATCTTGGCCTGATTTCTGTCGGCTGCGCAGCCGTACACCTCGGCGCGTTCCTCGTTGTCGCCGCAGGTGAGGAGCAGCGCGATGGCGGCGGCAAGCTCTGACTTGCCTTGCTTCTTGGGTATCTCAACATAGGCTGTATTGAACTGCCGGTAGCCGTTTTCCTTGATCACGCCGAACAGGTCGCGGACGATCTGCTCCTGCCAGTCGATCAGCTCGAACGGCTTACCCGCCCAGGTTCCTTTGGTATGGCAGAGCTGCTCGATGAAGAGGCAGGCGTAATCGGCGAGATTCTCGTCGTAGTGGGAGCTGGGCTCCATGAACCGCGTCGTCTTATAGTTTTTCAGTTTCCTTACTGCCACGGACCAGACCTCCTTTCAGGGCAAAATAAAAGACCGCCGAAGCGATCTGTCTATCAGTACGAGAGCAAGAGCCGTTCTCAGGCTCTGCTTTCGGAATATTCAAATTCAGTGGTGTTTCTTTAGTTGTATTTCTTCATGAGGATCGCGTAAGCGAGCTGGCTTATTTCGTCCTCGGGTTCCTTGCCCCAGCCGCGTTCGTAGCTGAGCGTGACTTCGCCGCCAATTCTGAGCTCCATCTTGGAAATGCGTCCGCCTTCGATTCCGTATTCCTCGGAAGGCTCCTCGTAGTGCTTTACCCAGTATTTAACGACCGTTCCTTCGATGAGCAGTGATCCTTTTTCCCACATGGTTAAGCCTCCTCGATGATGAACTCGATGCCGTTTTTGCGTTCCGGCTCCTTGCTGCCGAAGCGGTGGTCGTTGGCTCTGGTGACGGTCTTGAGTCCGCTCATTTTGCAGCCGAGGGCGGTAAGTCCGTAGATGCCGTCCATCAGGCCGGTGCTCTGGTCGGTTACCGTGATCCTGTCGATGTCAGCCTTGCGGAGCGTTTCGACAAAGTCTGCAAGCTCGTAATCCCAGGGAAGGTCCTCGACCTCGAATGCGTCTGCGCCGTTCCTTAAGGATCTGTCGTACTGTACCAGCGCCTTGTTCTCGCCGGAGGTGAAAGGGTAAGGGAACTCTTTCTTTTCCCGCTCGTCAAAGGCTTTCACGCCGTCCCAGTCGTCAGCCTCGATCATCGCGTCGCGCTGTTCCTTCCGGATGGCCTGCGCCTCGTTGTAGGCGATTGCTGTGGCTCTCATTTCCTCGAAAAATCTGTTCTCTGTCATCGTGCTTTCCTCCTGATTTTCTGTGGTTTTCCCTTTCGGTGTGTACATATATCACTCTGTTTGGCACATATAGCAAGTCAATTCTGCAAGATAAATTGATAACTTTCTGTGTCTTAAAAATCAGGATTCTTCCGTCTCGCCGGTCATGATGAAGTGCCAGTATTCGCGGCGGTGTTCTTCAATGTAGAGGACCAGCTCGTAATATCCGGAATCGAACGCCAGCCGCTGAACCTCGATGACTGAGAGCATGTTGACCTTGCCGGTATCCCGGATGGCCATAATTTGTTCTCTGACTTTCTCATCCATATCAGTTACCAGCCTTTCTCACAATGTCCTCGCCGTAGATGACGTTCAGTCCGCCGCCGTTGTCCCAGTGGACGAGCAGGCTTCCGGTATCATCAATGCCGTAAACAGTGCCTTTCGTGCCGATGGGCGGAGCCTGGATATCATCCATTTTGATAAGCTCCACGCGGGTGCCGTTCGGGTAAGTCTTGCGAAGCCGTTCAAGCTCCTCTGGTCTGATCAGCCTCATGCCTGCACCTCCTCGCTGTTCTTGGTATTCTTTTCAGGAGCGCCGTTTTTCCAGCTTGAGTTGCCGGAGAGGTTCTGCAGGAGAATCTTGCGTTCCTTCTTGTATTCGCTGCCGATGAATCCCAGGCGGAGCAGGAAGCAGCGGAATGCGTACTTCTCATTCGTCACCGGCGTTTCCGTGGAGCTTGCCCGCTTCAGTTCCTTCGAGAGCTTGCAGAGCAGGGAAATGAACTCGGTGTAGGCTTTGACCTCGTCCGGCTCCGGCAGTTCCGGAAACCATGGGAATGCGATGCGGCCCTCTTTGATTTCAAACCGCAGGTCGTCTATGCCGAGCGCCTTCTTGATGAGCGTTCCCTTGGCTTCGAGGATGTTGATCAGCGTTCCGACCGCGACCTTGTCGAGCGGAAGCTCAACTGTCAGGCCCATCTCCTCGGTTTCCGGCGCTTCCTCGGCGTCTTCCTCCGACTCGGCTGCGGCTTCCGGTTCCGTGGGTTCCTGCGGCTCGGGCTCGAATCCTGCGGCTGCGATGGCTTCGAGAACCTTCTCGACCTCCTCGCTGTCCGCCATGTCGTCGAACTCGAGCGCGCCGTCCTTGGTGACGGTGAAGAAGCCGATCTCGTAGTTGCAGGTCGGCATGAATTTGTATTCCGCCCTGGCTCCGGTGGTGTCGGAGATGACCTTCACCAGTTCTTTTCTCTTTGCTCCGGTTACGTTGTAGTTGATTCGCATTGTGTTAACCTCCTTGGTATGCGTCTGTCCGAAGGCCATGTGCCTTTCGGCATGTATATACATCACTCTGAAGGCCTGTAATAGCAAGCGAATCTTCGAGATTTATCCGGTAGAAAATAAGCCGATTATCAGGGCATGAAACTGTGCTTAGTACACAAAGGAATCAGACTTCGTCGACTCTCCAGAAATCAAAAAATGCGCTACTCTGAGATAACTCCTCAAAGCGCGCACATCTATCTGCAACATTGTTTTTAATCCATTCTGGGGTTCTCCCGACATCGTTATAACGGCCATATTGCCCGAACATACAGAGCATTCCGACATTCCTTGCCATGACGGCATCTTCGAAGGTGTCGTAATAGCCCAGATGAATCTCATGCTGATTGACTTTGATCCTTGCACGGAACTAGTGCCGCGAAGGATAATAGCTGACTCCGCTTACTCCAGATGTGTTGTTTTTCTGGAGCGGTTGATTCATCTGATTCTGTTGGTGGGTGCAATATCGGACGTTGCATCTGCGATTATCGAGCGTATCAAGATTGATGTGATCAATTTCAAATCCATCTCTATGTTCGAACAAGTAATCGTGGAGAGCGCGTCCGTTGCAGTCAATTACGTAGAAACCGGAAGAGTGTGGTCCTTTGCTTCCTATATAGAAATTGATGCCATTGATTGCTGCAAGCATGTCTGCGTCGAGGACAAAGACTTCGCCGCTGGGCAATTCGCCATAAGCTGTAGTTCCATCATCCGAGAAGTTGTATTTCACATTACTCATCAACAGCCTCCATCATTTCAAGCGCCTGTTCGTATGTGTATTCCTTCCCGTCACGGACGAGCTTCACATCGCTTGAATCTTCATTATGTGAATGCAGGTAACGGACGACGGCTACATCTACATATTTGGGTTCAAGCTCCACGCCATAGCATATGCGTCCGATCTGGTCGCAGGCGATGAGCGTTGAGGCGGAGCCGAGGAACCCGTCAAGCACGAGTCCGTTTGTCGCGGTGCTCTGTTCGATGAGGTAGGCGATGAGCGGCACGGGCTTGCTGGAAGGGTGTCCGAAGCCGTCCTCTTTGGAGTTCTTCACGCCGTCGAATTCGAATACGGCTTTCTGCTTCTGGTCGCCGTACCATTTGTGCTTGCCGTCCTTGCGCCAGCCGAAGATGATCGGCTCCATGTTGAACTTCCAGTCGGTGCGCATGAGCGGAGCGCGCGGCTTCTTCCAGATGAGTCCGGCTCCGACCTTGAATCCGGCGTCCTCGAAGGCGTCGTAGAACACGCGCGCCTGCATGGTCGCATAGAACTCGTAAATCGAAGCGTCGTCCGCCATAGCGTTCTTGAAATTAGAGAAACATTTCATCAGGAAGTCATAAGCCTGCGTTCCCTTGAGGTCGTCGTTGGCAATCTTCCCGGACGCATTCTCCAGGTTGACGAAGTACGGCGCGTCGGTGCAGACGAGGTTGACCTTCTTGTCGCCGAGCAGCTTCGCGAATGTTTCCGGGTCGGTGGAGTCTCCGCAGACGACCGTATGCTTCCCGATATGCCAGAGGTCGCCGGGTTTTGAGAAGCACGGCTTTTCCAGTTCCGCATCAACATCGAAATCGTCCTCCTCAGCCTCTGTATCGCTGCCGAGCAGCTTCTCCAGCTCCTTGTCGTCGAAACCGAGCAGGGAGAGGTCGAACGCGTTCTCTTGCAGGTCAGCTAATTCGACGGACAGCATTTCCTCGTCCCATCCGGCGTTCAGCGCGAGCTGGTTGTCGGCGAGTATGTAGGCGCGTTTCTGCGCGTCGGTCAGATCCTCGGCGAATACGCAAGGGACGGTCTTGTACCCTTCCTCTCGTGCAGCAGCAATCCGTCCGTGGCCGACGAGGATGTTGTAATCCTGATCGATGACCGCAGGGCTTACGAATCCGAACTCCCGGAGGGAGGAGCGGAGCTGCGCGATCTGTTCTTTACTATGTGTCCGGGCGTTCCGGGCATATGGCACCAGATTGTCAATCGGTACCTGTTCAAGTCTTTGTGTGTTCATTTACATTCCCTTTCTGGCACGAAGCAGTCTCTCCATCACGTCGTCCTGCGGATTCGCGCCGCCATACTCGGTGGAGCAGTTCTCCTTCACGATCTGGAAGATCTCGTCCCACAGGCGGTTCGCCTGATTCATGTAGTTGATGCCGATATTGATGAACGGCGACGGGATCGGCTTTCCGGTCGTCGGATGCTTGCTCAAATATCCGAGCTTGGTCGTCATTTCCTCGCACTGAATCCATCTCGCGGAGCACATCGCATACCGTTCCAGCAGCTGCGGTGATACGGCTTTTGCGACGCCGAGCTTGTCGAGCCATTCCCAAGTCTCGCGGTAGATGTCGGCGGCCTCCAGAGTGGAGCCGTCATGCTGCCGAGCCGAGAGGAACTCGTGCGGTTCCGGCATGTCCTCGCCCTCGGTGTCTGGGATGTCGAGCACTTCGAGCTTTCGTCCGCCCGGATTCCCGTTTTCGTATTTCTCCTTGACGGCGGTTTTCTTCCGGCCAGCGCCGGGACGTCTGCCGCCGCGACCGCCAGTGTTATTCGATTTTGTAGGCATTTCGTCACCGCCTTTCTCGCATGTACGCGCGTAATAGATAAGGAGCCGGGTTATTACCCGTTTGATTTCGCTTTTTTCGTACAGAAAGCCCCGCGCCGTTTTCCGCAGCGCCGCCTCGTAGAGATTTCAACCGCCCCTACCGGTCGCCGCGCTCTTTATGTATCTTCTCGTGACACGACCTGCACAGGCTCATGAGGTTGCTCTCGTCGTTCGTGCCGCCTTCCGACAGGGGAACAATGTGGTGGACTTCCTCGACCGCAACGTAACGTCCTTGCTTCAGGCACATCTCGCAGAGAGGATGCTTGTGGACGTAGCGTGTGCGGATGCGCTGCCAGGAGCGTCCGTATCGTTTGCCGGTCGAGTAGCCGCGCGTGAACTTCTCGTAGTGCTTCTCCATCAGAGCCTTGTGCTCCGGGCAGTACTGTTCGCCGTCCTCGCACAGGTTCGGGCAGCCCTGATAGCGGCAGGGCCGTTTCGGTTTCATTGGCATAGCGTTTGCCGCCTCCCTTCGGGCATAAGAAAAGCCCTGCGGGCGCGGTGCTCGCAAGGCTTCGTGGTTCTTCTTATGGTTTTCGCTATTGTAAGGATAACACAGAAGGCGTCTGCCATTCTGTGCCAAAGTGTGCCAAACCGTGCCAACTTTTCTAATCCGGCATTGTGAAGTTCTGAAGTGCCGATCCGTGGATGCGGTGTACGGTGCGGAGGCTGACGTTCAGCATGCTGGCGATCTCCTCCCATGTGCAGTTGTCGATGTACCGGTAGCGGAGAACCAGCTGCTCCTCGGGATCAGCCAGCAGGTCGATACGCGCGTTGATCTCGTCCCGCAGCGTAATGAGCTGCGCCACCTTCTTCTCCACGTCGGCCTGTATCTCGTCGATCTTGTGGAGGCAGGTGACGAAGTGCGCGTCGCTTGGCGTGTTCGGGTTCCTCGGCATGCCGTCGTAGCGCATGCCGCTGACGCTGGTGGACATTTCCCTCCAGTAGTCGATCTCCCGGAGCCGCGAGTGGATCAGCGCATCCAGGTGCTTGGCCTGATTCAGATATTGCTTCGGAGTCATCTCATCACCTCCTCGTTGAGCTTTTTTATCAGCATCTCGCCGTCAACCGTCGTCAGCGCCTGATACCACTGGGACCGGAAGAACCGTTCGACGGATTCCTTCTCCGTTTGCGCGGCCTTGTTCCGCGGGTTCATGCGCAGGGCCTTCAGTGCTGTCCGGTAGTCGCGGACAGCCTGCAGGATGACGGCGTTGGCGAGATTCTCGTAGGGGTCGTTCATCGCATCACCGCCTTCACCGCAGCGATAAGCGCTGACTGCGTCTTGTCCTTGCGTTTCAAGGCGTTGAGGATCTGCCCGTCAATGGTGCTCGCAGTGACGATGTGCTGGATGACGACGGTCCGGCTTTTCTGGCCTTGCCGCCAGAGCCTTGCGTTCGTCTGCTGGTAGAGCTCCAATGACCACGTGAGGCCGAACCAGACAAGCGTCGATCCGCCGGACTGCAGGTTGAGCCCGTGACCGGCGGAGGCCGGGTGGATGACTGCTACAGGAATATTGCCCGCATTCCAGTCATCGATGTCCTGCGACGACTTGATCTCCCGGACGTCGAACCGTCTGCGGATTCTCTCCAGATCGTGCCGGAACCAGTAGGCGACAAGCAGCGGCTTCCCGTTCGCGGCCTCGATGATGTCCTCCAAGGCGTCGAGCTTCCGGTCATGGAATTCGATGATCTTCCCGTCGTCGGAGTAGATCGCGCCGTTTGCAAGCTGAGAGAGCTTCCCGGTAAGCGTTGCCGCGTTCGCTGCGGTGATCTCGTCGCCGTGAAGTTCCAGCACCAGATCGTTCTTCAGCTCCTCGTACCGTTTGCGCTCCTCGGCGGACAGCTGCACCTCGTACTGCGTGGAGATGAGCTCCGGCATCTTCAGATGATCGGTCGACTTCATGGAAATCGTGATATCCGAGATTTTCCGGTAGATCGCGTCCTCTGCATACGGCAGCGGCTTGTAGGAGTAGATGATCTCGCCGTTGCGCTTGTCGGGCATGAAGTAGGCCGTCCGGTACTGGGTGATGAAGCGTCCGAGACGTTCTCCCTTGTCCAGCACCTTGAACTCCGCCCACAGATCCATCAATCCGTTGCTTGATGGCGTGCCGGTGAGGCCGATGATCCGCTTCACCTTGGGCCTGACCTTCATCAGGGCGCGGAACCGCTTTGACTTGTGGTTCTTGAAGGAGGAGAGCTCGTCCAATACCACCATGTCGTAGGTGAAGGGAATGCCGGAGTCGTCGATCAGCCATCCAAGGTTCTCCCGGTTGATGATCGTAATATCCGCCTGTTGCATGAGTGCCGCCTTGCGTTCCCGTGCGGTTCCGACTGCAACGGCGTAGGTGAGACCGGAGAGGTGCTCCCATTTCCTGATTTCAGCGGGCCAGGTGTCGCGGGCCACTCGAAGAGGCGCGACTACGAGAATCCGGCTGACCTCGAAGCTGTCAAACAGAAGGTCGACGGCAGCAGTCAGCGTGATGATGGTTTTCCCAAGACCGCAATCAAGGAAGATGGCAGCTGTGTTGTGAGTCTCGATATAGGAGACGCAGTATTTCTGGTAGGAATGAAGGTCACTTAGTTTTTGCATTTTCTTCGGCCTCCATTTCTTTTATCTGCTTGATGAACCATCTCAATTCGCTGTGGTGGTGAGCGTGTGCACTTTGCGACGGAAAAACGACCAGATTCTCGGGAGAATTGTTGTATCGGTTTCCGTCACGATGGTGTACGACTTCTCCGGGCATCAATGACCTTCCAAGCATCTGTTCAGCTACGACGCGATGTGCGGCGAGTCCATGGATTTTGGAATAACCGTCGCATCTGCCTTTTCCGAGGCGGGATTCTCTGAGTTTCTCCTTGGTCTCAGGCGTCATACGATCCGGGTTGAGTTCCTCGTTTAGCTTTGTTATGTGCTGGCTTATGTTAGTGAAGTCCTTGAGGCTGGCATAGCCGTCTGGGTTCTTCGCTTTGCTGCTGAAATCCGCGAGGCATTGTCTGCTGCAGAAGTGGTGCTTCTTGCCTTTAAGCTGGGCTGAATCTCGGAAGAATTCACGTCCGCACCAATCACAGACTATTTTCAATTTCATCTATCACACCTCCGATCTGTTCTGGATTGTCGATGACATAGACGCGGAATCCGAGTTTCCGCAGGAGTCGGTGCCGTGCATATTGCAGTCTTCTTGGCTTCTTTCCGGGTGCCTTGAGCTCTGCGAAGGCGATGCGTGCGCCGGGCAGCAGGATGATCCGGTCCGGCATCCCGTCGAAGCCGGGTGAGACGAACTTCGGCGCGATGCCGCCGCGGCGCTTCACCTCGCTGGCGAGTTTCTGCTCGATCTGCTTTTCACTTCTCATGGTTTCGCCTCCGGAACCGGGTCGGCCAGGTTGAATGCGGCGTAGGCTGCGGAGAGGAAGTCGGTGATCGGCTTTCCCTTGTATGTCCAGACGCACTGGCCGTTGTATTTGACGCCGAGGCGCTCCGGGTTGTGGCGGCTGCGCCCGATGAGGATCTGCTCTCCGTGGTAGGTGAGACTCCAGCCGTTTGTCGTCCTTGTCCATTTGCGTTTCGGGAAGCTGCGTTTCCGCTTGGAGCGGTTTCTCATCAGCCGTTCGCGGTCCTTGGCGGCGAGGATGTCGCCTTCCATGATTCCGGCGCAGATGCAGCCGACGGATACATCCTCGAAGTAGTCCGGGTGCGTCATGACGTGAACGTAGCGGACCTTGGTGCAGCCGCACAGCTCGCATGCGTGGAGCGGTGCGTTCCAGTCGTCATCACGTACGTCGTAGATCTCCTTGCATGTCCATCCGGAGAACGGTGCTCCCCAGCTGCGTAGTGTCTTCTGGCAGCGGGCGAGATAGCTTTTGTCCTTTAGGCCGTCAATGCCTAAGACTTGTCCTGAATTGTTCATGGTGTTAAAACCTCCGTGCTTTCAACGTTTTTGAGGCTTTGTCCCTTTTGTCGCTTTTGTCCCTCTATCCGTATTTCCATATGGTTTTGTAGAAGAATTGATAATAAATAAATAAGTCTTTTTTGCTTTTTATAGGGGTTCGGACAAAAGGGACAAAACCCTGAAAGCCGCATGGATGCTGATGTTTTCGTGTCCCTGAACCTGTCCTGAAGGTCAGGACAGGCATAGGACGAAATGACAAAACTCACTTGTGCTCCTTCAGCCACGGATTGACGGCATACTTGGGAAGCGGCGGTCTGCCGGTCCCGGATGCCTTCTGCGGCCTCTGCGCGATGTATCCGTAGTCCTCAAGGAAGTCGAGAACCGGCTGGATGCTCTCCACGGTCTTGAAGGTCCGGCACATACGCATGGCGTCACGCCGGTCGAAGTGGTCGATGTTCCGCTCCTTGAGCTTCTGGAGGATCATGTCGGCGTTCTTGTACATCGCATCCTCGGGAAGAACGGAGTAGGCGGCCTGCGCGTGGTTCAGGAAGTACCTGCCAAGCCGGATCGCATTCTGCATGGTCTCGCCCGATACGGTGAGTGCGCTGTGGACGTCGAGGAAGTCGTGGCTCTGATAGGTGGCTGCCCGGCAGAGGAGCCCGGCGATGCGCAGCACGTTGCCGACGAGCTTTCCAGCCCAGTCGGCCATCTCCGCATAGCCGGTGGTGAGCTTGGGCTCCAGCCAGTTGGCGAATGCTTCAAGCTCGCGGTCGGCTTCCGGGCTGAGCGTGATGGTCTGCGGCTTCTCCGGGTACTCGTCGTCCAGCAGGTTCACCACCAGACGCTCATAGGCGCGGTAGATACTGTCGGTCACGGCCTCGCTCCGGTAGCGCCTGCTTCCCACACTGGAGACGGGCATGCTGTAGAGGAACCTCGCGGTGAGCCCTCGTCCGCGGAAGGTCGTGTTGCTGAGGACCGCGGAGACGACGTTCGGCTGCGCCATCAGGAGGATGGTGAGCGCCGGGTCCATGATGCTTTCACTGTCACGCCCGATACGGTCGACGCGGATCGTGTCTCCCGAGTAGCCCTTGAGCATGACGTCGATGTTCACGTTCCGCGTGTAGATGCCGGAGAGCGTGTCGAAGATGCCGCCCTCACTGGAGATCAGCGAGGCGTGGCCGTGGTTGCTGGCGATGACGGAGACGAGCTTCTCGGTCGTAATATCATCCACATACAATTGCAGCGGATTCACTTCCTCGAAGTCGGCGACCTCCTGCGCGATGCGCTCAAGCTCCTCCGGATCGGCGTTGCCCTTGGCGACCTTCTCCTCGAGGGCCTTCTGCCTGCGCTCCAGCACGCGCTTCTGCATGCGTCCCGCCTCGACGGCAGCGGCGTTGGTCTTGTTGTATTCGACCTCGTAGTCGTTGACCGGCTGCAGCATCAGATGCAATACCGACGACTTCCTCTCGGACGGCGGTGCGATGACGATCACGTAGGTGTTGAGCGGCTCCACCCAGTCGGACTTGCCCTGAATCCGGTACTTCTTCTGAAGACAGGTCGACAGGACGCTGATTGCAATGCTGCCTGCCATGTCGACGCTGGTCTGCGTGCTCTCCGCGACAGCACGAACATAGTCGGCTATCGCCTGCGGGAGTGCGTCGACCGGGAAGGGCGCCATCGTGTACCGTGAGAACGGCAGCGGCTCGCTCCATCCGGTGTCCGGATTGTTGTACTCCTGCGGGCTCACGTAGCCGGGCTGGCTTGCGATCTTCGCATAGTATTTCTGTGCGCTTCTCCAGATGTGGTTCAGCTCCTCCGTGGAGAGCGGCGGCTGGCATTTCTCCGCTTCCGTGAAATACGCGTTCTTGGATTCCTCTGAATCGCCATAGCGTTTCATGGAGCGTACTGCCCAGTGGAACATCGTGTTGTTCCGGCTGCCCTCCGGAATCGTGGCCTGCTTCTCGTAGCCGCCCGGCATGTCCCTGTCGAACTCGTCGCCGAACAGGAAATCCGTGAGCGTCTTGCCTCCGGGATGGAACTCGACCTCCGGGTTCCTTGTCCCGTAGAGGAAGCGTGCCGCGTCGAGCGCATTCCCGTCCAAGTAGGGGAATATGTCGTGTAGGAGCTGCTTCAATGCGGCATACGCTTCGTAGTTTGAGATCGGGTCGATCTGGAAGAAGATGTGGAAGCGCGGCCTTGCGGATTTGCCGTCCTTGGGCCGGTTGTTGTGGCGGCTGTAGTGGACGGCGAAGAACACGCCGGGCAGCGCCGCCTCGATATCCCTTGGCGTCTTCCAGTCCGCCGGGTTCTCTGAGTGGTCGTTGTCGCAGTCGACCGGCAGGCAGTCCGAGGAGATGAAGTTCTCGTTGCCGCGGTAGTTGTTCCTGTACTTGGCGCACACGTGGTCGTGCGAGACGGCTTTCCTGAAGCTCGCCTCGTCGGTGACCTGGACTAGGTGCGGGTAGGTGCAGTTGGATTCCTGCTGGTAGGCGTCGGACGTATAGATGGTGAACATCAGTCGTACACCTCCTTCAGATCCTCCGTGAAGTAGCGGAGGCGATGGCCTTTCCATCTGGCTCGCCGGATCTCCGCAGCCATGCCGCGAGAAATGTGTCTTCCGAACACCCAGACCTCCGTACACTTGCTCATCAGCGCATTGCCGAAGAACAATCCGAGCTCACGCTCAGTCGGATCGGTGTCGTCAAGGAACTGCGGAAACAGCAGATGCGGCGCAATCGGAATGTATCCCTGTTCGACTGCGAACCGGCAGTAGCGGCGTGCGGCCTCCACGTTGTGTTTGATGTCTCCTGCGTATGGCGAGCAGACGTAGATGATGGGCCGGAACGCGCGGAGCGCCTTGCGTTCCGCCATTTCGATGCGGCTCAAGGCCTCGCAGCATGTCGGGTCCGGATAGCCCTCAAAGTTTCTGTAATCCAAACCGGTATCCTCCTTTCAAAAATTCAGGCGGACAAAACAAAGCGGCCCGCCTCTACTTCCCACTGGAGGAGACGGACCGCTTTTGACGAAAACCGGTTAATCTTTCTTATAGAAATCGCAGGCATACCCGTCCGCACGAAGCACGAGACCATCCGCCCATGCGGGGACGCGGCCCATCTGCTCACACAGGGCTTCGAGGGAGACGCGTGGATCGGCTTCGATGACAAGCTCGTCATGGATATGCATGCAGATATCACAGCAGCGGAGCGTCTTCATGCTGTTGCACAGGATGTCACGGCTGGTGGCCTGCACGATGTTCTCCACGAACTTCGGACCGTACGATTCGAGGCGCTCCCATTTCTTCGTGCCTCCCACGCCCTCGTAGGTGATGCACTCGCCGCCGAAACGGTTCATGCCGACCTTCGGCTTCACGTATGCGAGGTTTCGACCGGATGGCAGGGTGATGAACAGCATGCCCGCCTGCCAGAAGAACACGAGCTTCCCGAGCCGGGTGGTCTTGTGGTTCTTGACGGCTGCCATGACGGCCTTGTCGACATCCCACCAGAACTTCACGATCTGCTGGTTTGCATCACGCCACGAGGAGACGATGTCCGGAAGCTCATCCTCCGTGAGTCCCATCTCCAGTGCGCCCATTGCCTTCAACGCTCCGGTCGAGCCGCCATAGCCGCAGGCCAGTTCCGCGATCTTGCCCTTGGCGCGGAGCTCGCCGTTGATGCCGTGCTTGACGACCGGCTTGTGGAACATGCGCGAGGCTGTGCTGCAGTAGATGTCCTCGCCGTTTGCGAACGCATCGGATTTCCACTGTTCGCCTGCATACCATGCGATGACACGTGCTTCGATGGCGGAGAAGTCCGCCACATAGAACCGGCAGCCGTCGCGCGGAATGAATGCCGTGCGGATCAGCTGGGATAGGGTGTCCGGCACATCCTCGTAGAGCATCTTCACGGCGTCGTAGTCGCCGGACTTCACCAGAGCCCGCGCCGCATCCAGGTCCGTCAGGTGGTTCTGTGGCAGGTTCTGCAGCTGGATGAGGCGTCCGGCCCAGCGGCCAGTCCTGTTGGCTCCGTAGAACATGAACATGCCGCGAGCCCGGCTGTCATCGCACACGGCACGCTGCATCGTCTGATACTTCTTCACACTGGATTTCGCCAGCTGCTGCCGGAGCTCCAGAACCTCTGCGAGTTCTGGCGGCGCGGTCTTGAGGAGTGCTGCGACGGCCTTCTTGCCGAGGCTGTCGACCTCCATGCCGTTGTCGGAGAGCCACTGCTTCATCTGCTGCACGCTGTTCGGATTCTCCAAGGATGTCAGCTTCTGCATCTTCTCGGTGAGCTCGCCGCGGGAGCGGGTGTCCATGTCGATGGCCTTCTCCACAAGGTCCATGTCGATGCGCACGCCGCGATCGTTGATCTCCTGGTCGATGTGGTACTCGTCCCACACGAAGTCCGGCACCGGGAAGTTCCGGAGCGTGTGCTGGATCGACATCTCGACCTCGACGTCGCGCTGATTGTATTTCTTGAAGGTTTCCCATTTGCCGGGATCGTCGGAGGGCAGGTTTCGTGTCCTGCCGCCGTTCGCCTTGGTGGGAGCGCAGGGAACGGAGAAGTAGCGGATGAGCGCCTTGCCTTCATCCATCTTCTGGCTCTCGAGCTTCAGGACTGCGCCGACGCCCTTCAGGCTGAGCGGGAGTCCCATTGTCGTCGCCCAGACCATCGAGCAGCGCCAGCCCTCCGGATTCAGAAACCGCGCAGGCTCCATCGATAGCGGATGATTGTCATGGAACGGGTCGAGACTCCGACCCATGTCCCGCAGGTAGCGTGACAGGCAGACTCGCTCGAAGTTGGCGTTAAATGCCCATTTGACGACCGTGTCGTCGGTCAGTGCGTCGAGGATGTCCTCCGGGATCTGCTCGCCGGATGCGAGGTCGATGACCTGAACGGGTCCGCCGTCCACGCTGTAGCCGAACAGGAGAATCTCGAAGGATGGAGATTCGGAATACTTGTAGACGCCGCATTTGCCCAGATCGACATCGCTGTAAGTCTCGATATCTATGCTGATGGTTTTCACATTTTTCACCTCAATTCACGAATAAGGCGGCAGAGAGATAAGTCCCTGCCGCCCGCCAATAGCTGTATGGTCTTGCTGGATCAGTCGCGGTGCGCTTCGAGCTCCTTCATCCGGCGCTCATGGTACTCCTTGTCACGCTCCTCCTGACGAGCCTCACGCGCCTGCTCCTCCTTGCCGGAGCGGATCGCGAGAACCGTCATCGAAAGCAGGAGCACGATTCCGGCGATGCCGCCGACCGCCATGATGATGTAGAGGATGATTTCCATAATGTCCTTCATGGTGCCGCCTCCTTAGTTCAGAAAATCGCTGTCGTCATCGGTTGCGAAGTCCGCAAAGTCGGATTCAGCGCTGGCCTTGCTGCCGAGCGGCTCGCCGTCACGGATCTTCTGCAGGTTGTTGAGCCCGCAGGCGATGCCGCGGTTGCCAGAAGAATTGAACGCGTAGAAGGTGATGCTGGCGCGACCGTATACGCCGGAGTATACCTCGCTGCGGGAGATGATCGGATTCAGATCCGCATCCACAACGCCCGGAGCGGTCGTGGCATTCGCATTCACGAAGTAGGCGTTTTTGTAGGCTTCGTCGTCCGGGCGTTCCGCGTCGCCGTCACGAAGCGGCGTCTTGATCGCGGAGAGCGCGGGAACGCTGCGGCTATTGCCCTTGAGCTTGGCTTCGCCCTCCTTGTAGGCGGCGTCGATGGCTGCCTTGATCTTGGCGACCGTCACGGTGTCGGACTTGGGGATGATGAGGCTCACGCTGTACTTGGGCGTGCCGCCGTTGATGGACTTCGGCTCCCACACGTTGGCATAGGACCAGCGGGTGTTCGGACCAGTGATAACCTTCATCGGATTGTGCATAGTTGTCTTACTCATAATTTTTGACCTCCATAAAATCGTTTTTTGCTGTATTCATCGCCGGACGCTTGTCGGAGTCCGGGACGAGTGTCGGTTTGCCCTGCGGCTTCTCAACGAGGCCTGACAGGAGTTCATTGAATCGGTTCTTTCCGAGGAGCTTCTGCATGGCGGTGATGCCGAGCAGCTTCCTCTCGAATGGATCGAATCCGGCTTCTTCGACCGTCTTGGCGACGGTGTTTTCGTCGGTGTACTTGCGGATGGAGCGACCTTCGACGAGCTTGAAGCCGTGCCACTCCTTGCCGGAGAGTGCCTGCTGGAGCGCGTACTCCTTGATGTCCGACGCCCATGAAACCAGCTCGTCCACCTTGCCGAGGATGACCTCGATCTCCGCGTCGGAGAGCTCCGGCGGCAGCTTGAAGTCGTGCTGTGCGAGCTTCAGGTTCTCCTCGGCCCGTTTCCGGCAGATGGTCTTGGCCTTGCAGAACCGGCACCACTGGCCGCATGAGAATTCTCCCTTGCCGTCCCACGCCTGCTCTGCAGCGGGCTTCAGGGTTTCGTCGGCCCATTGGAGCAGGTCCGCTTTCGGCGTCTGCCACTGGCTGATGTTCTGCCTCCTCGGCTGGTAGATGGTCATGCTGACCGTGTCGATGTCGTAGATGTCGTCGAACAGCTCCAAGGCTCCGAGACTGTAGCAGGCCATCTGCGGATTGTGCTCTGCGCTGACTTCTACGCCCAAGCCGTACTTCAGGTCGATGATCCGGAGCGTGCCGTCCGCGATGATCAAGGCGTCGGCGGTGCCGAAGCCCTGCTTCACCCAGCGGGAGAAGTCCACGCGCTGCTCGACCAGAACAACCGGATCGCTGCATGTCTGCTTCGCGTCCTCGACCTGCTCCAGCACGTAGGCGACATAGCCTTCCGTTGCTTCCTCCATCTCCTCGTTGTAGTAGTCGAGATTCTCAGTCGGGTCCTCTGCCGGATAGCCGAGCGCCTTACGGAGCTTGTATTCGGCGAGCGCGTGTGCGCAGGTTCCCTCGGCGGCGTAGCTGCTGCCTTCATCCTTGAATCCCTCGCTGAGCCTCACGGACGGCGGGCAGTGAATCCACCTGTCCGAACTCGATGCGGAGAGGACCGCGTGCTGTTTTTCAGAATTCATTGAGTCCCTCCACATCGAAGAGCAGGGCCTCGTAGTCCTTCGGATCGACAGCCGACAGCTTGCTCGCACCGTACTTGTGGAGCAGCTCGCGGATCTGTGCTGTATACCCGGCACGCGACCTTTCAGCGAGAACCGCCCGCACATCCTCCAGCTTCAGCTCCTTCTTCTCAGGCTCAGCCTGCGGAGCCTCCGGTTTGAGAGCGGGTTCCGCTTCCTCTGTGGTGCCGGAGAACTGCTGGTAAAGCCAGTCGGCAGCTGCGTTAATAGCAGCGGCGGCATCGCGGAGCTCCCGGATGGTCTGATCCATTTCTGCCATTTTTGACATTCTCTTTACCTCCTTCCAATGGTTGTCTGTCTGCGGCAAGAAGACTGAGGTTCCTTGCCAGTCTTGCGGATACATGGCTTATCGCGATAAGAACTGCGATGGTCTCTGTGTCCGCGGGACTTCTGTTGCGTGTCTTGTTCATCACGTTTCCTCCAATCCGGAGCAGCTTTCCGTGCTCCTTACACTTCCTACTGGAGGCGAGGCACGCGTTTTGACGAAGGAAGGAAAAGAAATTCTGAAAAAAGCTCCGACCGCCATTTCTGGCAGCCGGAGCCGTGTGTTTAGAACCAGTCAGGGAACTGCTCATGCATCTCGTCCGGGAACTCCTCGCAGAGCTTCTCCTTGGCCTTTTTCAGGCGGGACAGGAACGTCGTCCTCTTGATGCCGATCTTCTCGGCGATGGCCTCGTCGGAGAGTCCTTCCTCGCGGAGCTCGCCGATGCGGCGTGCCTCCGGCATGAGCTCGTCCAGACGGTGAAGAAGCTGGCTGAGCATCATCTCATCGGCAAGAACCTCCTCGATCAGCGGAGCGTCGTCCGGGATGTAGTCGCCGAGCGTGCCTTCGCCGTCAGGGAGCGGATCGTCAAGGGAGATGGTCGTATTGTTGTGGAACTCGCAGTCGAGGCAGTTCCCGTCGCACAGCCACCATTTGCTGCGCGGGCAGAAGCATTCACCTCTGTACTGCATCCGCTTCCTGAACGCTGTGCGCCAGCGGTCGTACTCGCGGTACTGGTCCTCCGGGACTTCGTACCAGGTGCGAGTGACCTTGTCGTAGATGCGATGCTGTTTACTCTGGTTGTCATTAGTTTTCATGTGCGATACCTCCGTTCGCTTCTCCCGAACCGGAGGCCGCACAAAAAGAAGGCGTGGCAGGCCAGACGGAACGGGAATTCAACTCGTTTCGTTCGGCCAGCCACGCTCGTAGACTGGTTACTTATTCACTTGTGACCGCTAAGGCCGTTCGAGCCACCTCTGTGCACCGGGGTGAACGGCTATAGCAGTGAGCCTTTTAACGCCTTGCTTAGGGCGAGATTCGGATCTCCTATATACGGATGTTTAAGAGCTGTTTTGGAGCCCTTCTCCGATATGTTTCATAGAAGATTCTCAGTTGTCGTTAATCATCAGCTCCAGATCTCCGAAAACCTCCCAGTAATAGGAAGGATTGAGATCGTCGAAGCAAGCCGCGGCGTACCTGGCGAATATGGAATCAACTGCGTCAGCTCCATAGATGGAGCAGACCTGATCGGCGTCGTTCTCGATGTTGATGCGCCACATCTCTTTGTCTTGTTTTGTCATCGTTTTTCCTCCGTGACGTAATGTGGCGGCCCTGCCCATTGGCTCGCCTGTGATAATTCGTATTGCGTTCCGGTGTGTGGGCCACTGGTGATCGGTCAGTGCGCATCCAGGACGCTTATGCGGATGACAGGAAGTTAAAATTTATTTCGCGTTCACAAAATTAAATAGATTTTTGCGTGCGCTCGTGGTAAAATTATTTTGTATTCCTGTCTTCAGCGACTGCGATGTTACCCAGTAACCTCCAATCGCTAATATGAGTTTACGAAATCGGCATTTTGAAACTCGTACGTTTGCCTACATCTGCCTACATGAATGCCTACATCCGGGAAGGAGGAGAGCGCCGTGAGGTTCTTTGAGTTCGCAAAGCTCATGCATGACAACTATGAAGAAAAAGCAAAAGCTGGCGAATTCGTCGTCATATTGACTGACGCCATCCTTGACGACGCAGCGCTGGAAAAGGCAGATCCGAATCCTCTTTATGGGCTCGGAAAATCCACACTGGAGGCATACTACAGTGGCAGACGCCTTATTTCGCAAAAGAGGGCCGCCCAGATTGTTCCGCGACTTTCCGAGGAGACATTTGCAGGTTTCGTAGAGACCTACTCGATGGATGCTCTGGATCATATAAGGGATAAGTTGGCGGAGTACGGATTCGATGTGCCTTCATATGATGTAGGCAGAGCATTGGCGAATATTCTCGCGCAGATGATAAAGCGGCGCTCCGAAGCCCTTTCTGATGAAGTCGTCAAGCTCAATTACAAGCGCTACGAATCAGGTCAGCTGCTAAAAAATATCGCCCCTGCGTCGATTGAACGCAGAGGCGACAAGCTGCACATTGCAGGCGAAGTTATAACGATAGACCGGGCTCTCGTACCGGACAACATAGCGGAGCAGGAGCTTGACTACATACGAGCTCTCTATGAGGTTTTTGCGGAGAAGCTGCACAGAGAGATATTTACAAGTGAGGATTTGCCGCTTCTGCCGAAAAGCATGAAGGCAAACTACCGGGAGCAACGGAAGGCGTATTACAGCGCCGTCAGCATCGAACGCTCCGTGCGGGATGTATTTGACGACGGCGAAGATGAATTCCAGAGGCTGAAGGACGATGCGTGGGAAGGTATCAACACGACCTACTGGAAGGAATACCCGGATGGCTATGCAAGGCTGAATGCTGTACTGGAGAAGATTACGAGCACTTCTCTTGATGGCTCTGTGCTTAGCCAAATGCGAAACCTGATCGGAAATCTTGAAAAGAAGGGCATTTGCCACATTCTGGTGAATGACGGCGTGATCGAGTCGTGGGTGACAGTTGATGACTGATAAGCTGTTCAACACGCCGTTTGAAATGTCGCTTCACATCCTGCTTCTTCTGGATTCCGTCGGCGGCAGATTCACTATCGAGCGGATAACAGACTATGATTTCATAGCAGTGTACGCATCGGACTTTGGGTTCAATGCTGAATCACTGAACGGCGACAACGGATTCGCATTCAGTGAACTGACTGCCAAGCGCAAGCTCATGAAGGAAGCCATCAAGAACCTGGTACTTGACGGTCTTGTTACTGCTTTTGACAGCATGGAAGGAATCATCTATTCACTTTCCAGTACCGGCCTTGACATGAGCAGACAATTCCAGTCTGAATATGCAATCACGTACCGGAAGGTGATAAAGCAGGTTCACAGACGATACAGAAACAAGTCAGAAGTTGAGCTGTCCGGGATCATCAACAAACAGTCTACGAAGATATTAAGGAGGTAATGCCGTGGCGGGATTCTATATCAAAAAAGTCATAGCGAATAGCGTCGAAAAAGGCGATGCCAGCGTTACCTTCGGCACGGGCCTGAACATCATTCAGGGACGCTCGGACAGCGGAAAGACCTGCGTCGCAAACTGCATCGACTTTATTTACGGCGGCTCTGTGAGCAAACCATTCAAGGATTCGGCAAAGTATGATGGCGTGACTATGATCGTGGCGTCGAATGATAAGCCCGGAGAGATAACGCTTCGCCGAACCGTAGGAAAAAACCAGGTCGATGTTACAAGCACGATTTCGGGAATCGATAGCGGAACGTATGACATTAACTATAGGAAGAATGCCAAGAATCCACCGTTGAATGATGTGTGGCTTAGGCTGATCGGTATAGAGCCGGAAGTCATGATCGTGACAAATGCTCGGTTCGAGACAAAGCGTCTTACATGGAAGAACCTGCTGCGCGTCTTTTATCTGGACGAAGGCCGTGTGGACGACATCGATTCCATTGTGGAGCCGAGCCATCGGTACATGGAAAACACGCTCTTCTTGTCAGCACTCCTGTACCTGATCACTGGCCGGACATTTACGGAGACAGATGCGCAGGAGAAAAAGGAAATAAAAAAGGCCCGCCGCAAGGCAGTCAAGGACTACGTGAATCAGAAGATTCAGAATGCGGCGGACCGTAAGAAGAAACTCGAGAAGGATTTGCACATTTTCGAAGGCGTAGACGTGGAAGCACAGATTGCCGAGGCAACGGCTGCGCTGGAAGAGACGCGGAAAAAGATAGATCAGGCGCTGGAGGAAAGCCAGAAAATCCTCGCGGCCATTCTTGATGATGAACAGCAGATTGCGGAATTCAATGTACTTCTAAACCGATACCAGAAACTTGCAAGTCAGTATAAAGGCGATATTCAGAGGCTCTCCCTTATAGCCGAGGGCGAGGAAGCATACAAGAATGTACAACAGCCGCTGATCTGCCCGTACTGCGACAATCCAGTCAATCCGCGGAAACGGAAGTCATACCTGCAGTCAGCCCGTATCACCATGGAGCGGACAATGACAGAACTGGTAGGCCTTCAGGAGACTGAAAAGGACGTCGATGACCAGAAGATGGAAGTACAGGAAGATCTCCGGAAGCTCAAGGAACAACGTAATGCGCTGGAATCCAGAATCAAGAAAGAGCTGCGGCCACAGGAGTCCCAGCAGATAAACATCCTGAATTCCTATAAGGCCTACTTGCGGATTGAAACGGAAATGAGCCTCATCGATTCCTACGCGGAAGATTTCGGAAACGACCTCGATGATCTTGAAAACGAACAAAAGAACGATACGACGACCGAATATCATCCGAAAGAATATTTCAGTGATGATTTTGTTCCCACCATGTCGGAATACGCTCAGACGATCCTCAAAGAATGTCATTATTCCGATCTGTTGAAGGCAACATTCAACTTCACGAAGTTCGACATTATGGTCAACGGCGAGGATAAAGGAACGAGCCACGGGAAAGGCTACCGGTCGTATCTGAATACAGTGATGATCCTAATGATCAGGAAATATCTGACCAACTATGCGAAGTTCGATCCGCACACGTTCATCATAGATACACCGCTCCACGGTTTCGACGACGGCGTAGATGAAGGCATGCCGGAAAGCATGCGAGCCGGACTCTACCGGTATTTCATGAACCATCAGGACGAGGGACAGCTCATCATCATTGAAAACCTCGACCACATTCCGAACTTGGACTATGAAGGCAGCGGTGCGACTGTCACCACGTTCGAGAAAGTCGACGAGCCGGGTAAACGGTATGGGTTCTTAAATGATGTGAAGTAGTAAGCATTCATAGCTATATAGAAGGGTGAAAGTACGGAGGCAACGATATGCGCTTTAGCTATAACAGATTGTTCAAGCTATTGATCGACCGAAACATTAAAAAGAAACAGCTGCGGGAAATGAGCGGAGTCAGCGCCACCTCAATCGCAAAACTCGCTAAAGGCGGCAACGTGAACACTGATGTTCTGCTTCGAATATGCGTAGCCCTTAACTGCGAAGTCTCCGACATTATGGAGATCGTCAAAGATGAAAAAGAAATAGAGACTGAAAAAAATGGAGGCGACGCTTAATGTTAGGCGCGATTATCGGGGACACGGTTGGCTCCCGTTATGAATGGCACAACCACAGGAGCAAGGATTTCGAGTTTCTGACATATAAATGTGATTTGACAGACGACAGCATCATGACACTTGCTATCGCAAAAGCGATTCTCAGAGCAAAAGCTGACTGGAGTGATCTGTCCGATCTTGCCGTTCGTTATATGCAGCAGTTGGGGAATCTTTACCCGGATGCTGGATATGGTGGAGGGTTTCGTAAATGGCTCAAGTCAAGTAATCCGAAACCTTATGGAAGCTATGGTAACGGAGCCGCCATGCGCGTATCTCCGGTCGGTTTTGCTGCTAATACTCTGGATGAAGCAAAAAGCATGTCCAGAGCAGTGACGAAGGTCACACACAATCATCCGGAAGGCATCAAAGGCGCGGAAGCTACAACAGTGGCGATATTCATGGCGCTTCATGGAAGCAGTTTGCTGGAGATCCGGGATTACATCGACAAGAACTATTACCCGATGAATTTCACACTTGACGGAATTCGAGACAGCTATCAGTTCAATGAAACTTGTCAGGATACCGTTCCACAGGCCATGATGGCTTTCTTTGAATCAACCGGATTTGAAGATGCCATTCGGAACGCCATATCTATTGGAGGTGACAGTGACACACTTGCTGCCATTACCGGCGGTATTGCAGAGGCCTATTACGGAATTCCAGCGGAAATCAGAAAACATGAACTGACCTTTCTGGATGAACGGCAGCTTGCAATTCTGGTTGAGTTTGAAAACAAATATCCGCCGATCATGGAGAAGAGAATCGGGAAAGAAACGAGTGTGCCAATTGAGCGCAAGTCTGATGTTCAAGTTGGCGGAGATACACGCGTGACCATGATAGAGGAAGCTGTAAAGGCGGCGGATCAGGATGCGAAAAGTGCCGAGATTCAAGTCGAAGAAACATCCAGTCAGAAGCTCTTCAATTTCTTGTATGAAGACTGCAATATACTCCGCGGACCAATCAACCAGGATGAATATAAATCATATGTCACACCGATTCTTTTCTTTAAGCGTCTTTCAGATGTGTATGACGAGGAGCACGAAAAGGCCCTTCGTGAATCCGGCGGCGATGAAGAATATGCGAATTTTGAAGAGAACTACAGCTTCATCATCCCAAAAGGCTGCCACTGGAACGATGTAAGAAATGTCAGCGAAAATGTCGGCCAGGCGATTGTAAACGCCATGAGCGGAATAGAACGCGCAAATCCAGAGTATCTTTCAGGCGTCTTCTCGAGCTTCGATGACGCAAACTGGACAGACAAGAACAAACTGAGCGATGAACGTCTAAAGAATCTGCTTGAACACATGTCCGAACTGAAAGTCGGAAACAACAACTATTCCGCAGACGTAATGGGCGACGCCTATGAATATCTGATCAAGAAGTTTGCTGACCTGTCGAAAAAGAATGCCGGAGAATTCTACACTCCGCGAACGGTCGTAAAGCTGATGGTCATGCTGTTAGACCCGCAAGCTGGTGATACGGTTTACGATCCCGCAGCTGGAACAGGTGGAATGTTAATTGAGGCCATTCACCACATCCATAACGATCATATGACTTACGGAAAAATCTATGGTCAGGAAAAGAACCTCTCGACTTCGGCCATCGCGCGAATGAATCTGTTTTTGCACGGTGCTCGGGAATTCAAAATTGTTCAAGGAGATACGCTCGTCAATCCATTCTTTACAGAAGGTGATCATCTGAAGACATTTGACTGTGTCCTCGCAAATCCGCCATTCTCTTTAAAGCATTGGGGAGCGAAGGCTTTCGAGCACGATAAGTATGGAAGAAATATATGGGGATGCCCGTCTGACTCTAACGCCGATTTTGCATGGTTGCAGCATATGGTGGCATCTATGGATAAAAAGCATGGCCGTGTCGCTGTAGTTCTTCCGCAAGGCGTACTTTTCCGAACGGGTAAAGATGGGAAAATGCGCAAGAAGCTCGTGGAATCTGACCTTCTGGAAGCAGTTATAACGCTCAAAGGAGGTATTTTCTATGGCGCAGGTGTTTCGGCATGTATTCTCTTCTTGAAACAGGCCAAATCTAAGAACCATATCGGACGCGTGTGCATGATCGACGCGAGCGAAATCTATACGCCGCAAAGGGCACAGGATTATATGTCCGAGGATGACATTGCCGAGGTATATAAACTATATACCGATTATCAGGACGTTGTTGAACGCTGCAAAATCGTTACTTTGAAAGACATCAAGGATAAGGATTATACGCTTTCGACGAATGTATATATCGAAAAGAAGCCAGTACCAATAACGCCTCCATCTGTGGTGCGTGAACAGTATTACGAATCATATAAGCGCGCACTGGAATATGAAAAGCGGCTTCGTGAACTATTGAAGGAAGGAGGCTACATCGATGAGTAAGATATCATTGGAGGAACTGGAAAGTTACCTCTGGGGCTCTGCTGTTCTCCTCCGTACGAACATCGATGCCGGAGAATATAAACAGTACATCTTCCCGCTCCTCTTCTTCAAAAGATTATGTGATGTATACGATGAAGAGTGCCAGCAGATTCTCGAGGAATACGGCGGAGATGAGTCAGCACTGGATTTTGAGGAGAATCATAAGTTCATTATTCCCAAGGGAGCTCATTGGAACGATGTGCGCAATACACCAGAGAATGTCGGCAAAGCAATCGTTAATGCATTTCATGCCATCGAGAAGGCAAATCCGGAACAGCTGACTGGAATCTTTGGCGACGGCGCATGGACAAACAAGAACCGTCTCCCAGACAGCCTGCTCAAGGACCTGCTTGAACATTTCAGTTCAAAGACGCTGTCTCTGGCAAATTGCCCGGAGGATGAGCTTGGCCAGGGATACGAATACCTGATCAAGAAATTTGCGGATGATAGTGGTCATACGGCACAGGAGTTCTATACCAATAGGACTGTGGTTCATCTTATGACAGAAATGCTTAAACCACAGCCGGGAGAATCGATCTATGACCCAACGTGCGGTAGCGCCGGAATGCTTATTTCTGCGGTGTCCTATTTGCAACAGCAGGGCCTCGAGTGGAGAAATGTATCCCTTTACGGTCAGGAGATCAATTCCCTGACATCTGCAATCGCCCGGATGAATCTATTTCTTCATGGGATTCAGGACTTCCATATCGTGAATGATGATACGCTGGCAAGACCTGCATTCATCAAGAATGGGCAGCTTCAGACCTTTGATATATGCCTCGCCAATCCACCTTATTCCATTAAGCAGTGGAATCGAGATGCATTTGAAAAGGACCAGTATGGCAGGAACTTCTTAGGGACGCCGCCACAGGGCCGCGCGGACTACGCCTTCTTCCAGCACATCTTGAAGAGCTTGAAGAAGGATACAGGCCGTTGCGCGATTCTCTTTCCACACGGTGTACTCTTCCGAAATGAAGAAAAGGACATGCGCGAAAAGCTGGTGCGCGGCGACTATGTCGAGTGTGTGATCGGATTGGCCGCTAACCTCTTCTATAACTCTCCTATGGAGGCTTGCATCGTAATTTGCCGGATGAGCAAGCCAAGGGATCATGTTGGTAAGATTCTTTTCATAAACGCCGTAAATGAAGTAACGCGGAAAAATGCGCAAAGCTATCTCGAGGACAACCATATAGAGAAGATTGCGTACGCCTATCTTAATTACAAGGAAGCGGACAATTTCTCCAAGGTGGTGACTGTACGGGAAATTGCTGATAACGACTTCTCGCTTAGCATTCCGCTTTATGTGAAACCAGAAACGGGCGAAGGCGAGGAAGATACCAGATCATTTGAAAGCGTCTATGAATCGTGGGACGGCAAGACCAGACGTGCTTTCCACTATTATCAGGCGCTGAACGAGATGATCCAGAAAGGAGCGGCAAAGGATGAGTAAAGTTAAGCTCGGCGATGTCGCTGAGGAAGTAAAAGAAACATATGACGGTAACGGAAATCCGGCCATTGTAGGACTTGAACATCTTGTTCCGGGTGATATTCGTTTGAAGAGCTGGAGTACAGATATAGATAACACATTTACGAAAGCCTTCCATAAAGGACAGGTGCTGTTCGGACGTCGTCGGGCTTACTTAAAAAAGGCTGCAGTGGCACCGGTCGACGGTATCTGCTCTGGAGATATTACTGTGATCAGTGCCAAGCAGGATAAGATCCTGCCGGAGCTGCTCCCGTTTGTGATTCAAAATGATGACTTCTTCGATTATGCCGTTGGGAAGTCTGCCGGTTCTCTTTCACCGCGTGTAAAGTGGTCGCATTTGAAGGAATATGAGTTTAATCTGCCCGGAATGGACCAGCAAAGACAACTTGCAAATCTTCTATGGCACTTTGTGGACGCAAAAGAAGCGTATGAAGATCTGATACATCAGACCGATGAGCTGGTCAAATCTCAATTTACCGGGAATATGACAGGAGGTGCTGCTTAATGGCAAGATACAAGTTTGATCAGATTGCATTCAACAGCACTGATAAGAAAAAACCGGTTGATGAAGATAAGGAACATTACATCGGGCTGGAGCATCTGGATTCTGGAAATTTGAAAGTTACTCGCTGGGGAAGCGAAATCGCGCCAAAGGGAGAAAAGTTGCTGATGAAGAAAGGCGACGTCCTCTTTGGAAAGCGGCGTGCATATCAGAAGAAGGTTGCCATTGCTCCTTTTGACGGCATATTCTCTGCACATGGCATGGTACTACGGCCAAAAACAGATGTTGTCGATCCTGAGTTTTTTCCGTTGTTTATAGCTTCGGATTACTTCTTGGATGCAGCCATCAAGATTTCAGTGGGTTCGCTGTCGCCAACCATAAACTGGCGCGACTTGAAGGAGCTGGAATTTGATCTTCCGTCAATCCCGGTTCAGCAGAAACTGGCCAAGGTATTATGGGCAGTTAACGACACAAAAGGAGCCTATCAACAGCTGATTCAGGAGACGGACGAGCTTGTGAAGTCTCAATTTATCGAGATGTTTGGTGACACAGATAATCGTGCTTCGTTAGAAAGTCTTTGTACAGTATTTGCTGATGGAGATTGGATTGAGAGTAAAGACCAAGCTGATGAAGGAATACGCCTTATTCAGACAGGAAATATCGGGAACGCTGAGTATATAGACAAGGAAGAGCGAGCACGTTTTATAAGCTATGAAACATTCGATAGGCTTTCTTGCACTGAGGTGTTTCCTGGCGATGTGCTAATATCGAGACTTCCCGATCCAATAGCTCGTTGCTGCATCGTTCCGGATATAGGGCGGAGAGCTATTACGGCTGTTGACTGCACGATTGTACGCTTTAAGACGGAAATTCTTCCTGATTATTTTGAGGAATATACACTTACACCCGATTATGCGCTTCAGATACAGGATTTTGTAACAGGAAGCACGCGGCAAAGAATAAGTCGAAAAAATTTAGGTGCGGTCACAGTTCCGGTGCCGGATCTGGAACGACAAAAGGTGTTTGTGGAGATAGCTCATCAAAGAGATAAATCAAAATTTGAACTCAATGAGGCGATCAAGGATCTGGATGCGATGTATAAGAGGATTATAAAGGACAATCTTGGCTGAGTCTGACCATGGTAAAGTTCCTCCTGCTATATCAATGGAAGGAGAACAGTCATGATTGACAAGATTATTCAGGAATTCGCCGGTAGAATGACCGGCATGTTATCCGCTGAGCAGAGCAAGGCGGCAACGGAAGCACTGCAGAAAGTGCTCCAGAAGTACACGATTGCGGAGGTATCAGAAAAAGAAACAGGTGAGCTTCTCCCGAAGTTCATAGCAGCTAAAAGAGTTGAAGGATGTTCCGAGAAATCATTGAAGTATTATGAAAGTACGATAAGGAATATGCTGTCGGCTATTGAAAAGCCAGAGCAAGAGATTTCGACGGATGATTTGCGTGGATACCTCGATGCGTATCAGCAAGCGAATAACATCAGCAAGGTAACTCTGGACAACGTACGCAGGATTCTCTCATCCTTCTTCTCATGGTTAGAAGATGAAGATTATATTGTAAAAAGTCCGGTTCGACGGATTCACAAAGTCAAGACGACTAAGACCGTCAAAGAAACCTATTCAGATGAGTCGCTTGAACTGATGCGGGATCATTGCGACAATGCACGTGACCTTGCGATGATAGATTTACTTTCCTCCACAGGTATGCGTGTCGGAGAACTGGTAAAGTTGAACCGGAAGGACATAGATTTTGACAGCCGGGAATGTATTGTTTTCGGCAAAGGCAGTAAAGAAAGGAAAGTTTACTTTGATGCAAGAACGAAAATCCACATGCAGAAGTACCTGAATGAACGCACCGATGACAATGAAGCTCTCTTTGTCAGCTTGTTGAAACCTTTTAATAGGTTGCAGATCAGCGGAGTTGAGATTCGGCTCAGGAAGATTGGAAGCGAACTGAATATTGAGAATGTGCATCCTCATAAGTTTCGGCGCACGCTCGCGACAATGGCGATCGACAAAGGAATGCCAATTGAGCAGGTACAGAGTCTGCTCGGCCATTCGAGTATCGACACGACACTGCGTTATGCGATGGTAAACCAGACGAACGTCAAGAACTCCTGCAAGAAGTTCATCGGTTGATTTCAAATCTCAATTTATCGAGATGTTTGGATATCCCGGCAGAGTAGATAAAGGATATCCGGTACGAAGACTGGGGGATGTTTGTACTGTCGAACGTGGTGGCTCTCCTCGCCCAATAGCCAATTATACGACTAATGATCCTCATGGCCTGAACTGGATCAAGATCGGAGATGCTGATACAGACCGATATATAACCCATACAGCTGAGAAGATTAAGCCGGAGGGACTCTCGAAGACACGACAGGTATATGCAGGAGATCTGCTTTTATCCAATTCGATGAGCTTTGGAAGACCGTATATATTGAAGATTGATGGCTGCATTCACGATGGTTGGCTTGTATTGCACTTTGATAAGAGCGAAATGGACGCTATCTATTTACAGACATTTTTAAGTCTTCCAGACACTTTTTCTGCTTTTTCAAAGATGGCCGAAGGTGCAGTTGTCAACAATCTTAATAGTGCAGTTGTTAAAGAATTGCCGGTACTGGTTCCGTCAATTAATGAGCAAAAGCAGTATCGTGAGATCGCCGAACAGAGCGATAAATCAAAATTTGTACTTTCGTACATAAACAGAAATATAAAGGAGTTGATCCAATGTTTACAGAAGAAGACACAACAGAGCAGATGATCATAGAAACTCTGCAACATAATGGCTGGAAGTATATTCCGGCAGAGGAACTGCCACGGGATTACTCCGATGTTTATGTTGATTCGATGGTCAAAGATGCACTGATTCGGCTCAATCCTGTTATTGCTGAGGACCCGAGCAGGGCTGACGAGGTGATTTTTAAGCTCCGGGCATTGGTCCTTTCGACTAATCAGCAGAATCTCGTCACACAGAATGAGGCCTTCAAGCAGTTCGTTTTCGAGAAAAATTCCTATCCTTTCGGAAAGGACGGCAGACAGGTTTCCATTGATTTCTTTGGCACGGAGATTAATGGCAAGAGAGACAAGAATGAATACGTGGTGACCAACCAGTGGGTATATCCCAAGAAGGAAGGCGGAAAGCGGCTCGATATTGTCCTGCTGATAAATGGTTTCCCGGTTTCAGTTGGAGAAGTCAAAACACCGACAAGATCCGCCATCACTTGGTTGGACGGTGCTCAGGACATTAACGATTACGAGAAGAGTATCCCGGCCTTGTTTGTTGCGAATATCTTCAATTTTGCTACAGAGGGGAAGCATTATCGGTACGGTTCAGTTTGCATGCCTGCGGCAAAATGGGGACCTTGGCATACAACCGAGGATAAGTCTGATGGAACACTTGCGGCTGTTCAGAAGAGCGTCGAGAACATGATTACGCCTGATAATCTGCTCGACTTGTTCCAGTTCTTCACTCTTTTTGCGACAGATAATAAATACCGGAAATATAAGGTTATCGCTCGTTATCAGCAGTTCGAAGGAGCGAACATGATCGTCGAGCGTGTGAAAAACGGATATCCTAAGAAGGGCCTCATTTGGCATTTCCAGGGTTCTGGAAAATCCTACTTGATGGAATTTGCCGCGGTTAAGCTGCGTATGCTCCCTGAGCTTAAGAATCCCACTGTTATCGTGGTGGATGATCGGCTCGATCTTGAATCACAGATAACTGCACAGTTCCATTCTTCCGATGTAGCAAATCTGGAGACGGCATCTAATATCCAGCAGCTGATGGATATGCTGAGACAGGACATCCGGAAAATCATCATCACGACGATATTCCGCTTTCAGGATGTCACAGAAGAGCTGAGCCCGCGTGACAATATTATCGTGCTCGTTGATGAATGCCATAGAACACAGGAAGGTGATCTGGGCCGTAAAATGCGTACGGCATTACCGAATGCGTTCTTTTTCGGACTTACGGGTACACCTATTAACCGCATTGATAAGAATACCTTCGTGACATTCGGTGCCACTGAAGATCGTAGCGGTTATATGAGCAAGTACTCTTTCTCAGATTCCATCAGGGACCATGCCACGCTTCCACTGGAGTTTGAGCCGGTTCCCATTGATCTGCATGTCGATCAGGAAACGATGGACCGCGAGTTTGATGTGTTGACGGACAGCCTTGACGAAAATGAAAAGGCGGAGCTATCCAAGCACGTCAACATGAAAGCAATTATGTACAACCCGAAGCGCATTCATAAAGTATGTGCCCATATCGCAAAGCATTTTATGACAAAAGTGCATCCAAACGGATATAAAGCGCAGGTTGTGGTTCTGGATAGGCCTTGCTGCATTAAATACAAGGAGGAACTTGATAAGCTGCTCGGTCCGGAAAGATCCACAATAGTTATGGATACTAATGACGACAAAGCAGATGAGTATAAAGCATACGCTCGTTCCCGTGACGAAGAGGCTAAGGTGCTGGACCGTTTCAGAGATCCAGATGATCCGCTTGAAATCGTCATTGTCTGCAATAAACTGCTCACAGGTTTTGATGCGCCGATCCTGCAGTGCATGTACCTTGATAAGCCAATGAAGGATCATACACTGCTGCAGGCGATATGCCGGACAAATCGTACCTATGATGATGGTAAAACTTTCGGCTTGATTGTCGACTACATAGGAATTTTCGATAATGTTGCGAAAGCTCTTAATTTTGATGAAGCCGGTATGAAACGCGTCATCACTAATATTGAAGAGGTTCGCAAGAAAGTTCCTGAACTTATGGTCAAGTGCCTCGGCTATTTCATCGGTGTTGATCGAACGGTCGATGGCTGGGAAGGTCTAATGGCCGCCCAGGAGTGTCTGCCGACAAACGATGAAAAGGATAAATTCGGCGCAGATTATATTGTCCTTAACAGAGCATGGAACGCGCTCTCTCCTGACCCGACGCTTAATCAATTCCAAACAGATTATGTTTGGCTGACAAAAGTATATGAGTCCATAAAGCCGACAGACGGTAGCGGCGGATTGATCTGGGCGGCATTAGGCCCTAAGACGCTGGACATTGTAGACAACAACCTCGATGTGGGGGATGTTCATGAAGATGAGGAGATCATTTCGCTTGATGCCGATCTTGTCGATGAATATATAGAAAAATACAAAGATGCTAAAACCGCGGCAAAGAAGGTCGAAATCGACCTTGTCGCAAAAATCCGCAAGCATTCAAATGATCCGAAATACATGAAGTTAGGTGAAAAGCTCGAAAAACTGAGGCAGCAACACGAGCAGGGCCTTATCAATAGCATTGATTTTCTGAAACAGCTGCTGGAACTCGCCAAGGAAGCTGCAGAGGCTGAAAAAGAAGTTGTTCCGGCGCAGGAAATCGACAAGGGCAAGGCCGCATTAACAGAACTCTTCAACGGCGTCAAGAACAAGAATACTCCGGTTATCGTCGAACGTATCGTTGCTGATATCGACAGCATCGTAAAGATAGTGCGCTTTGACGGATGGCAGAACACAAAAACCGGAAGACAGGAAGTTAAGAAGGCCCTCCGCAGTGTCGTTTGGATGAAATACAAGATCAAAGACAAGGAAGTATTCGATAAAGCATACAGCTATATAGAACAATACTATTGATATTTTGCCAGCTTTAAGACCGGCAAGGAGTGCAAGACAGATGAAGACGAATGACAGACAACTTACAGAGCTCATGAAGGAAGTGGACAGCGGTGCGGCCCAGCTTCCGGATTTCCAGCGAGGCTGGGTATGGGATGACGGACGTATTCGTGCACTGATTTTGAGTGTCATCCACAACTTTCCTGTTGGAGCAGCAATGTTTCTCGAATACGGTAACGAGAGCATACACTTCAAGCATAAGCCGATTGAAGGATCACCAGCGAATCCAGCGACAGAACCGGATGAGCTGATTCTCGACGGGCAGCAGCGGCTGACCTCTCTTTACAATGCGCTTTACAGCAGAAACCCTGTGCACACTCGAACCGATAAAGGAAAGGATATCGACCGCTACTATTATCTGGACATCGCAAAGGCCCTCGATCCAAAATCAGATGATGAGGAAGTTGTGATTTCTGTACCTGCAAGCAAACAGATAACGTCTGATTTCGGCAGAAAAGTTGAGACAGACCTTACTACGCGCGAGCAGGAATTCAAGCTCAAGATGTTCCCATTGAATATCATTCTGGACACTTCCGAAGAACAAAACTGGCAGAATGACTACTATGCTTATCACAGTTACAATGCCGATGTAATAAGGCAGTTCACAGAGCTATTCTCCAAAGTCATCAATCCGACACAGCAGTATCAGATGCCCGTTATCCGTCTTGACAAGGAGACACCAAAGGAAGCTGTATGCCAGGTGTTCGAAAACGTCAATACTGGCGGCGTCTCCCTGACTGTTTTCGAACTCGTCACTGCCATCTTCGCCATGGATGATTTCCAGCTCAGAAAAGACTGGGAGGAACGAAAGGAAAAATACTTTTCCGGTGATCTGCTGTCTAAGGTAACTGCTACTGATTTTTTGACAGCGCTTACATTGCTTTCTTCTTTCAAAGCAGGCGGAACAGTAAGCTGTAAGAAAAAAGATGTGCTTGCATTGTCACTTGACGAATATAAGAAATACGCTGACAGCCTCTGCTCTGGATTCTCGCTCGCCGAGAAGCTTTTGAAGGAGGAGCGGATCTTCTCAAGTGACGACCTTCCATACAGCACACAGCTGATTCCACTTTCTACTGCTTGCACAGTCCTAATGGACGGCAACAGAATCCATACGACTGCCGTTAAAAACATGGTTAAGCAGTGGTATTGGTGTGGTGTCTTCGGAGAACTCTATGGCTCGGCGAACGAAACCAGATATGCGAACGACATCGTCCAGGTCGTTAAATGGATCAACGATGGCGGCGATCTGCCTAAGACAGTGACGGACTTTTATTTCAATCCGATGCGTTTGCTCGGCCTGCAGTCTCGCCAATCTGCAGCTTATAAAGGCGTGATGGCACTTGTCCTGAAGAATCATGCTCGCGATTTTATTTCCGGAGCAGAAATGGACTTCTCGACATTCTCTGACGAGAAGATTGACATCCATCACATATTCCCGAAGGACTATTGCATCAAGCAGGGATACGACAAGCGAAAATGGAACAGCGTCGTCAATAAGACACCTATCTCCGCGAGTAGCAATCGTGAGATTGGAGGCTACGCTCCATCCGTGTATCTTGGAAAACTCGAGAAAAAGGGATCAGTAACGAGTGCTGATCTTGACGGGTATGTCGAATCCCACTGGATTAATCATGAACTTCTCCGAGCGGATGACTTCCAGAACTTCATCATCGACCGCGCAAAGAAATTGCTATGTGCAATTGAGACAGCAACCGGCAGGACAATTTCCGGTAAGGATTCGGATGAGGTGCAGCAGGCATTCGGAGCAGCTTTGGATTAAACCTTTCAACGATAGCCATACTTTTTAACGATTGCAGATTGGGGGTGTCGTTTTTGGCAACAGCAACCGCAGCAGCACATGAATACAGGGCCGGAAGTGAGCTCCCGCTCTATGCCCTGAAACGAAGAAAAGCCCAGAAACAGCGCAGTTTCCGGGCTAAAAGCACATACTGGCATTGTATCAAAGATGGAGTCTTGATAGATACGGCGCGAGTGTCGGGATTAGATGTCATGCACAGCTTGAATCTTTTAACGATGGGTGTCGCAGAAAATACGGAAATGGGGTGTTTAAACACATGAGTGAATACAAGCCGCCGTTCCACACGACGGACAAGATTACCAACTTAGTTGCCGCTATCAGTGAGCAGATCGGCAGGATTAAAGTGCTCTCGCATGGCAATCTGAATCCGCACCTCAGAAAAGAAAACAGAATACGGACAATTCATTCGTCGCTTGCCATCGAGCATAATTCACTTTCTCTTGAACAAGTTACGGCCATCGTCGATGGAAAGCATATCCTTGGGAACCCGAATGAAATCCGAGAAGTGAAGAATGCCTACGACACATACGAGATGATGCTTTCTCTTGATCCCTATTCTGTGAAAGACCTTCTGAAGGCGCACAAGATGATGATGGAGGGCTTGATTCCGGAGAATGGGAAATTCCGCTCCGGAGGGGTAGGCGTGTTTGATGGAGATGTAGTCGTCCATATGGCTCCTCCTGCAAGACTTGTACCTGGAGAAATTCAGGATCTGTTCGACTGGTACAAATCCTCCGAAATCCACCCGCTGATCCGTAGTGCGATCTTTCATTATGAGTTCGAATTTATCCATCCTTTTGCAGACGGGAATGGACGTATGGGCAGAATGTGGCATAGTCTGCTTCTTGGCAAGTGGAATGAGATATTTTACTGGCTGCCGATAGAAGAGCTGATTCGTTCACGGCAGCAGGAGTATTATGACGCTCTCGGCAAGTCAGACAGGGAATCTGATAGCAGTGCATTTGTCGAGCTTATGCTGGAAATCATCCTTGATACTCTGAGAGAAACGACAGTTGTAGGAAATGCAGACGAAACGGTTAAGAAGACGAATCCTTCCGTACAGAAACTGCTTGATGTTCTCGGTGACGAGGAATTGTCCGCCGCTCAAATCATGGAGCGACTTGACCTTTCTCACAGGCCGACGTTTCGCAAGAACTATTTGAATCCGGCATTAGCGCAGGGAGTTGTCGAAATGACTATTCCCGACAAGCCTAACAGCCGAAATCAGAAGTACAGGAGAAAACAACTTGATCGGTGACCGACCAAGAAAAGCGACCAAGATACCGACCAAGTTGATGGCAGACTGGGTCGAGACCGTGATCGTGAACCGACCGGGCAGAGTAGAGCAGGTCGAGACGATGGCCGCCCTCCTGCCCGCCGTATTAGAGGCAGAGAAAGCATGTGGACAAGTTCCCACGAACGGAGAGCACCTGTAAAAACGCCGATTTCCGGCTTTGAGCAGTTCCCGCGAACGGACGGAAATGTGCCCTGAATCCAGACATTCAGGTGCTTGTCTCAAGCCATGTTGAGACGGTAGTATTGATGTCAAGGGTCAAAGGGAAATAGGCGCGAAAGCCCTTGATTTCAGGCAGTTTTCGGCTCCCGATGGTTTCGAGCGGGTGGAGACGGTAATCGCTCTGCGATAACTTATCTATGGCGGCTTGGCTCAAAAAGTGTGAGAGTTGAGTTGCCACGATAGATGTCACTATGTTGAGTTGCCGAGTTAGATGTCGGGGAGTTGTGGCTGCGAGATGGATGTCAGGGAAAGTCGAATGGAGGTGATAGATTGAAGAAATATTTGGCACCGCTTTTTATGCTCATAATCTTTGAAGCTGTTGCAATTACATTATGGCTTACAAAGGAAAAAGTAATTATTTTTTTATGCTCACCATCTAAGATAACCCTATCGAATTAGCATTTTAAAACATGCCCTATCAGATTTTCGTCTTGACAACCGTTCGATTTTGAACTATAATTTTACGTGT